>SAMEA3663299__coassemble_125_pt1 | contig 45387 bp, 39 predicted proteins | sample SAMEA3663299__metabat2_low_PE_005 | metagenome-assembled genome bin SAMEA3663299 (sample SAMEA3663299) | pig gut metagenome | biome: pig gut; feature: pig-associated habitat; material: faeces | place: China | collected 2013
AGAAAGCCGCCACCTTACAGAGGCTCAGACAGCTATAGTCTGGGTCTCTTTTTTTGTATATTTGATAAATTTATATGTTACACTTGTCAAATTATTATTATTTATAACATTTATTTCAATATTAATCTAATAATCATTTCATTTTCTTGGCAAAATAATAGAAATTTATTAACTTTGCAGCCGTCCATTCCCACTAAAGGGAGGATTAATTAATTTATATGTCTAACAATTTAAAGAACACTGCCGTTGAAGACTTCGATTGGGAAGCTTATGAGAACGGCGAAACTCTTGGAGGCAAGAGCGTAGATGAATTGACAGCAAGCTACGAAAAAACATTGAATTCTGTCAACAACAACGAGGTAATCAAAGGTACAGTAACTAACATCAACAAGCGTGAAGTTATTGTTAACATTGGTTACAAGAGCGATGGCGTGATTCCTGCTTCAGAATTCCGCTACAATCCTGATCTCAAAATCGGAGATGTAGTAGAAGTATTCATTGAGTCACAGGAGAATCGTCAGGGCCAGCTCGTTCTTTCTCACCGCAAGGCACGTCAGTCAACATCTTGGCAGCGTGTTAATGAGGCACTTGAGAACAATGAGGTTATCACTGGTTTTGTAAAGTGTCGCACTAAGGGTGGTATGATCGTTGATGTATTTGGCATTGAGGCATTCTTGCCAGGTTCACAGATCGACGTTAAGCCAATCCGTGATTACGATGTATTCGTAAACAAGACAATGGAATTCAAGGTTGTTAAGATCAACCATGAGTTCAAGAATGTTGTGGTTTCTCACAAGGTTCTTATCGAGGCTGAACTCGAAGAAAAGAAGAAGGAGATCATGTCACAGCTTCAGAAGGGTCAGGTTATTGAAGGTACTGTTAAGAACATCACATCTTACGGTGTATTCATCGACCTTGGTGGCGTAGATGGTCTTATTCATATTACAGATCTCTCTTGGGGTCGTGTATCAGATCCAAAGGAGGTTGTTAAGCTTGATCAGAAGCTCAACGTTGTTATCCTCGACTTCGATGATGACAAGAAGCGCATTGCTCTCGGTCTCAAGCAGCTTACTCCACATCCATGGGATGCTCTTGATGCTAACCTCGCTGTTGGTGACAAGGTTAAGGGTAAGGTTGTCGTTATGGCTGACTATGGTGCATTCGTTGAGATTGCTCCAGGCGTTGAAGGTCTCATTCATGTGAGTGAGATGAGCTGGTCACAGCATGTTCGCTCCGCAAATGATATTCTCAAGGTTGGTGATGAGGTTGAAGCAGTCATCTTGACTCTTGACCGTGCAGAGCGTAAGATGAGCCTTGGTCTTAAGCAGCTTAAGGAAGATCCATGGGCTGACATTGAGACTAAGTTCCCTGTTGGCTCTACTCACACTGCAAAGGTACGTAACTTCACAAACTTCGGTGTATTTGTTGAAATCGAAGATGGTGTTGAGGGTCTTATTCACATCAGCGATCTCTCTTGGACAAAGAAGGTTAAGCACCCATCAGAGTTTACTCAGATTGGAGCTCCTATCGAGGTTCAGGTTCTCGAGATTGACAAGGAGAACCGTCGTCTCAGCCTTGGTCACAAGCAGCTTGAGGCAAATCCTTGGGATGAATATGAGAAGACTTACACAGTAGGCTCAATCCATCAGGGTAAGATTGCTGAGATGATTGATAAGGGTGCTGTAATCGCACTTCCAGAAGGCATCGAAGGCTTTGCTACTCCAAAGCACCTTCAGAAGCAGGATGGTTCTCAGCCAGCAACAGGTGAGACTCTCGACTTTAAGGTAATTGAGTTCAATAAGGATAGCCGTCGTATTATTCTTTCTCACAGCCGTATTTTCGAAGATGAGGCTAAGGCTGAAGCTCGTAAAGAAGCTGCTGCAAAGAAGGCTGCTGCAAAGAAGGAGAACAAGAAGGAAGAGCCACAGATGCCAGCAATTGAAAAGACTACACTTGGTGACATCGATGCCCTTGCTGCTCTTCGTGATAAACTCGCAGGTAAGTAATTTCTTTAGAGTTACAATTATTAACGGGAATGCTTTGTCGTTCCCGTTTTTTTATTTTCTTTTTGATCGCTAAATGAAGACTAAAGAATTTGTATATATTGCAGTAGTCTCGGTATTATCGATTGCTCTAATAGCAAGTATGATTCCGGGGCTTGAGGTTTATGGTCAGTGGGTCACATCTCCTGTAGCACTTGTTACTGGTTTGGTGTTTGCCCTAGTCTTTGGCAAGACCTATTCATCGTTCAATAAGATAATGTCTAAGAAACTCCTTCAGTATTCTGTTGTAGGTCTTGGATTTGGTATGCATCTAATGAAAGCATTGGAATCAGGATCTGAGGGAATGCTCTTTACTGTCATTAGCGTATTTGGAACATTGGGTCTTGGCTGGTTTATTGGTAGAAAGCTACTCATAGTAGAGGCTCAAACCAGTTATCTCATTTCTTCTGGTACTGCAATTTGTGGAGGATCTGCAATAGCTGCAGTAGGTCCAGTATTAAAGGCAAAGGCAGAAGCTATGTCGGTGGCATTAGGTGTAGTCTTTGTGCTTAATGCCGTTGCGCTTATCATTTTCCCAATGATTGGCGATATGTTAGGCATGACAATGAAACAATTTGGAATGTGGGCAGCAATTGCTATTCACGACACCAGCAGTGTGGTGGGAGCAGGAGGTGCCTTCGATGCAATGCATCCAGAGAAGGTGTTGTCTGAGGGTATAAGTTCACAAGAGGTAGCCACCACCATCAAGCTCACACGTGCACTCTGGATAGTAGTACTGGCTCTTATCACACCATATTTCTTTAGAGGTACGCTACGGGAAGGCGGACAGAAGAAGAAATGGTATAAGTCGGTGCCCACCTTCATAGTGTGGTTTATTGTAGCTATTTTATTTAATACATACGTTCTCAGCAATGAGGCTGTATTGGGTTCTTTTAGTGAGACAGGAGCTATGATTGGCAATCTCATCAATAAAGTAGCGAAACAAGCCATAACGCTTTCTCTGTTCTTCATTGGTGCTTCTCTCACACGCGAGACATTGAAGGCTGTTGGCATTCGTCCGCTCTTTCAGGGTATCATGCTTTGGATATGTATTAGTGCAATCTCTCTTGCATATATCCTATGGGTATAATGAAATTAAGATACGTAGTTCAGCTTACATAAGCATGATATAATAAAGTATAATACTACCCGTTTTTTGGACAACTGCAAAAAAATAATCTTTGCAGTACTAAAACCGAAGTAGCAATGAAGTACAAAAGAAAACTTAGTCCAGAATTCAAGACTCAGGTAGCCCTGGATACCATTCGCGAGTCGATGCCACTGGCAGAAATTGCCAAGAAGTAAGAAATCACACCTAGCATGGTGTCAGAACTGAAAGAAGAATTCTTAGCCGGAGCCTCTCAAGTCTTTACACCCAAGACAGAGCAGTCAGAACACCAAGAGATTGTTCGTCTCAAGAAACGCGAAAGTGACCTTCTTCGCAAGATTGGACAGCTTCAGGTGGACAATGATTTTTTTGCAGCTGCCTGCGAGGATGCCGGACTGAAAGTCAGATAAGGGACCTGGCAGGCCAACGCCCTCAAGGGATGTCTTACAAGCGCTTCTGCGAAGAGATGCAGATTGCAAGGTCAACGGGCTATTACAAGCCAAAGGGAGAATCTCAACTCAACATCGATATCATGCGCCATATGGAAGAAATCTATATGGATCATCCCAAGCCGGCGTACTCACCATGGTCAATCTGTTGTCTCTGAATCATGGCATCAATGTCAATCACAAGCGAGTGCGCAGATTGACGAGAATCATAGGTATAGATGCAATATATCCCAAGAAATGCCTGTCTAGAGGAGGTACAGTGAATTATGTAAAGCCGTACCTTTTGAGGCACTTAGACATCTCGCACAGCAATCAGGTCTGGAGTACAGATATATCCTATATCCCCATGCTCCACGGCTTTATGTATCTCTATGCAATCATTGATGTCTATAGCCGTTATATTGTCGGCTGGAAGCTTAGTAATTCGCTCTCTTCCCGCAACTGCATTGCGCTTGTCGAAGAATGTGTCGCAACTCATGGAGCGTCTGAGATCATCAACTCGGATCAGGGAATTCAATACACCTGTGCCGAATGGGAAGCGACTTTGAACAGGCTCGGAATCCAGATTCGCATGGATGGGAAAGGCCGTTGCAAAGATAACATCTGTATAGAGTTGTTCTGGCATACAATCAAGCAGGAATACATCTATATCAATCCTCTGGATGATGCGAATGCCCTACTAGAAGGCATCTCTACCTTCATCGACTATTATAATAATGGTCGTCCTCACCAAAGGATTGGAAACAAGCTGCCAGCCATCCGCTATACTGCCTAAAACTTCGGGCGCGGCCACTCCCTAGGTGGTGTAGTGTGTATCTTGTTTCTTCTCTTATAATGTAAACTATAAATTCCAAATTAACTAACCTGTCGAAAAACGGGTAGTACTAAAAAGAAATAAAACAAAAGGAAAAGAATCTGTCTTTTCCTTTTGTTTTATTGTTATGTCGATTATACTAATGGTCGGAAAATTTCGGCTAAAAAATAGGTTATTATTCTTGCAGCAATGCCTCAGCTTCTTGATATTTCTCCTTGAAGTTTGAATCGGTAGCAAGAAGGTCATCTACACTCTTGAGAGCATGGAGGACAGTGGCATGATCACGACCTCCGACATACATGCCAATTCGGCTCACTGATTGACTTGTATGCTTTTTGCAGAGGTGCATAGCAGCCTGACGAGCAAATACTACCTCTCGTTTGCGAGTCTTTGAGTTGAAAGTCTTGTTATCAATGCCGAATATGTTCTGTACGATCTGTATGATATTTTCACAAGTAATAACCTTTGTACTGATCTTCACTATCATACGCATCACGCGAGAGACAAGATCCTTGTCAATTGGACGATTGAAGGCGATTGAATGAGCAAGGAGAGAGTTTATTATACCTTCAAGGTCTCGCACGTTGTCGGTTGCATTACGAGCAATATAATCAATTACTTCAGAATCTATATTAAGACCTTCCTTTGCACATTTTCCTTTAAGAATCTCTTTGCGCAGATCGTAGTCAGGATGTTCTATTTCTCCGATAAAACCCCATTTGAAACGAGTGAGGAGACGAGGAACGAGGTCTTCAAGTTCTACAGGAGGACGATCGCAGGTCATAATCAACTGCTTGCCAGATTGGTGCAAATAGTTGAAGATATGGAAGAAAGTATTTTGTGTAGCTACCTTTCCCTTGCCTGCAAATTCCTGAATGTCATCTACGATAAGAACGTCTATGCTTTGGTAAAAGTTGATGAAGTCATTGACTTGGTTTCTACGCACAGCATCGATGTATTGCACTTGGAAGATATGGCTGGTGATGTACAACACCCGCTTCTGAGGAAACAGTTCAAGAGTCTTCAAACCTATAGCTTGGGCAAGATGCGTCTTTCCCACACCACTGGCGCCGAAGATAAAGAATGGATTGAAAGCATTGTGACCAGGCTTCTGAGAAACTGTCTGTGCGGCTGTTAATGCTAACTCATTGCTTTTTCCCTCAAAATAAGTATCAAAAGTACAGTTAGGATTAAGATAAGTCTCATGACGAGGTTCTGGTATTTCAGCTTTCACCGAAGCGACATCAATCTCTCCGTCTTTTACAATGGCAGTACGGTAATGTAATGTAATCTTAGGTCCGTATACACGCCTGAGCGTCATACGGAGAAGGTCGAGATATTCATGTTCAATCTGCTCAACCACAAAATGAGAAGGCACACCAAGCTCGAGCTTGTTGTCCGAAAAGCTTAGTGCTTCAATAGGGGCGAAGAATTGATTGTAGGCTTCTTCGTTGTGCAGATTATCGCTGATTATCTGCAGACACTCTTCCCATTGTGTCTGAAATTGAGCTTTCATAAATTGTCGATTGGGTTTTCTAAATTTTTACGATGCAAAGTTATGATAAAAAATTATTACTTCCAAATATGAAATTTTGGCAAAAATATTTGGTAAAGTCTATTTGCTTGATTTTCAATACTTGATATAATATGGAAATGGTATTATATTATTGAGTTGCTTCTAAACGAGCTAAATACTTGAATTTTAGTAATATTTGATAAGTGTTACGACGAAATAAGATAAAGTTATCAACAATCTTTTAGAGGTTGGTTTTATTAACCTTTGTGCCTGATAAAAGGTTATTTAGATTGTTGATAACTTCTAAATTCTTTTTGAACCTGTTTCAAATTGATGATATTTTCATCAACTTGCCTATTCTTTGGTTTTTTGTTTCATTTTGCAATAATTAATGCCAAAAATGGAGCTAATCAACCTTTGAGGTCGCTGTAATCGAAACCGAAAGGAAGTAGATCATCAACGCTTTCAAAAATATAAATCTTATTGCTGCTGCATAAAAGAACTTCAATAGGATTGCCGGCTCTGAATTGAGATTCAAGCATAACCTGACGGCAAGCTCCGCAAGGTGAACAGATACTTGAAGTAAATTCTCCATTGTGGCTTGCGATTATTGCAATCTTTTTGACTTTTGCCTCTGGAAAAGCGGTTCCAGCATAAAATAGAGCGGTGCGTTCTGCGCATATGCCAGACGGATAGGCTGCGTTTTCCTGATTGCTGCCCATAATGATTTTTCCGTTGTCGAGTAGAACTCCAGCACCCACATTGTAGTGTGAATATGGGGCATAAGAGCTTAATGTTGCCTTTTTTGCAGCCTCAACAATACTTTTTTGCTCGATAGTTAGCTCGTTTTGTTCACAAATTATTATCTTTGCAACAATATTTGTTATTTCCATAGGGTATAATATTAGTATTAATCTTTTGTCGGTTGCCAATGTTCAGTTGTATTTGATAACTGTCATTGTCTGGGCAAATATAACTAAAAAAAACATATAATGCTCAATATGCGTCGTTTTTCAATGTTTTCTTATGTCATAATTGCATCAATAGCAGTTATGGCGATCTCATTTCCTACAAAAACGCAGGCTTCGAACAAAAAGAATGTGTCATTTCACACAGCCGTAAGAGCAAGAATGACACCTACCGAATATTGTGAGAAATATGCCGAGGTAGCACGTCTTCAAATGAAGAAGTACCACATACCTGCCAGTATTACCCTTGCACAAGGCATGTTGGAGTCTGGCTATGGTTCGAGTTATCTTGCAAACGTGGCAAAGAATCACTTTGGTATCAAAGCATACAGAGGGTGGAATGGTCCCGTGGTATATGCCGATGATGATGCCTGGCATGAGCCATTCTGTAAGTTCAAGACTGTAGAAGAGAGCTTTGAGTATCACTCAACATTTCTGTTGAGCAACAAGCGTTATGCGCCTTTGTTCAGTCTTGATCCCACCGACTATGAAGCATGGGCAAAGGGACTCAAGAAAGCAGGCTATGCCACCAATCCTCGTTATGCAGAAATGCTGATCAGAATAATTGAAGATAATCATCTTGATATATATGATGTGCTGAAAAATAAAGGCAAGAATAAGAACCTCCGCTATCAGCCACATAAACTATATGTCACAAGCAAGCGCAGGGGATTGAAATACATCAGGGTGAGCGCTGACGATGATCTGGCTTTTATTGCAAAAGAATTTGATGTGAGCAAACGTCAATTGAGAAGTTGGAACGACCTGCACAAGAAAGCTGTGCTGATGGAAGGCGATATCATCTATTTGCAGTCGAAACATAACAAAGCAGACAAGAAGCATCAACTGCACATAGTTAAAGCCGGCGAGTCTCTGCATTACATCTCACAGATATATGGAGTGAAGGTTTCTGCGCTTATGAAACGCAATAAACTGACAACTGCAACTGTACATGAAGGCCAAGTTTTGAAACTTCGTTAAAATTATTTGAAATATTGTAAAAACCTTTGTGAGAAATATATTTTTTAAGTATATTTGCGGCACATAAATATGTCGCGTGAGGTTATGACAATTGGCTGACCGCACATATTGAACATTCAAATAACTATAACTCTAATACTACACAGATATGGCAAATTGCAAACCTTATGTTGTTGGCATAGATTGCGGTCAGAAAACTACAATGGGCATCGTAGATACCCGAGGTAAGATAGTTGCCACCACCACAATCAAGATGACAGACTATCTGGAATTCGAAGAATACATTTCAGGGATGGCAAAATCACTCCGTCGCATCATGGCTGGGGTTGGTGGACCTCAGATGATAAGAGGTATAGGCATTGGTGCTCCTAATGCCAATTTCTATTCAGGAAACATTGAATATCCGTCAAATCTTCCATGGAAGGGTATTCTTCCGTTGGGTGAGTTGCTGTATGAACACCTTGGTATCCCTGTGGCTGTGACCAATGATGCCAATGCAGCTGCCATTGGTGAGATGACTTATGGTGTAGCACGTGGCATGCGCGATTTTGTTATGGTCACTTTGGGAACGGGTGTAGGTTGCGGCATAGTGGTTAACGGGCAGTTGGTCTATGGTCATGACGGTTTTGCTGGAGAGATTGGCCATCTCAAGATGATCAGAGGAGGCAGAAGCTGCGGATGTGGCGGTAAAGGTTGTCTTGAGACTTATGCTTCGGCAACTGGTGTGGCACGTACGGCCAGGGAATATCTCGCCACGCGCAGTGACGAAAGTCTGCTCCGTAGTCTTAATCCAGATGAGATAACATCAAAGGATGTATATGACGCAGCACAGAAGGGTGATGCGTTGTCTAAAGAGATATTTGACTTTACTGGTCGTTTACTTGGCCAAGCATTGGCCGATTTTGCCTGCTCGACATCGCCTGAGGCATTTGTCTTGTATGGAGGATTGTCAAAGGCAGGAGATTTGCTCCTCAACCCACTCGTTGAGGCAATGGAAGAAAATCTTATCCCAGTATGGCGAGGCAAGATTAAGGTGATAATGAGCCAGCTTGTATCGTCTGAAGCAGCAGTGCTTGGAGCTTCTGCTTTGGGGTGGAAGGCCTGATAAAGGCATGAGATGAATTATGGCAATTGAAGTTTTTGGTGCACGTGTACATAATTTAAAAAATATAGATGTGACCATTCCAGGTCGCAGTCTTACAGTAATAACAGGACTTTCCGGCTCTGGCAAGTCGTCACTGGCTTTCGACACTATATATGCTGAAGGTCAGCGTCGTTATATCGAAACATTCTCAAGCTATGCCCGAAACTTCTTGGGCAATATGGATCGCCCAGATGTTGACAAGATCAGCGGATTGAGTCCAGTAATCAGCATTGAGCAGAAGACAGTCAACCGAAATCCGCGTTCGACCGTTGGTACGACCACTGAGATTTATGATTTCCTGCGTCTTCTCTATGCCAGGGCAGGCGAGGCATATTCTTATCTTTCTGGAGAGAAGATGGTCAAGTTCAGCGAAGACACCATCATCGAGCTTATTATGCAGCATTACCGCGACCGACGAGTCTTCTTGCTTGCTCCATTGGTGCGCAATAGGAAGGGTCACTATAAGGAGCTGTTCGAGCAATGGCGCAAGAAAGGTTATCTTAACGTGCGTGTCGATGATGAGATGCGTGAGATATTGCCAGGCATGAAACTCGATCGATACAAGAACCATACAGTTGAACTTGTTGTTGATAAGATGACAATTTCCAATGTCGATGAACATCGCTTGCGCGATAGTGTACGTTTATGTATGCGTCTTGGAAATGGCATGATGATGATCCTCGATGGTGACAGACGTGATGCAGAAGGTAATCTGTGTGATGTGCGCCATTATAGCCGAATGCTCATGGATCCAGCAACAGGACTGTCATACAAAGACCCGGCACCTCACGACTTTTCTTTCAATAGCCCAATGGGAGCATGTCCGCATTGTCATGGTCTTGGTACAATAACTATTGTCGATCGTGAGAAACTGATTCCTGATCCGCGTCTTAGCATCTCGGCTGGAGGCATTGTGCCTTTGGGTAAGAAAAAGAAGTCGATGATTTTTCTTCAGATAGAGGCTTTGCTTGGTACTTATGACTGTGACCTTGACACGCCTATTGCCGACCTTCCCGAAGACGCTATCTCTGATATACTGAAAGGCACAGGTGAGTGTTATTATGTGGATTCTGAGAATGCTGGTACCACGATGATGACCATGCCTTTCGAAGGTTTGGTCAAATATATTAAAGATGCTGCTGGTGACGATGCCTCTGCCAAAGAACGACGTTGGGCGGAATCTTTCAGCACTGTAACTGTCTGTCCGGAATGTGGAGGCATGCGTCTGAACAAGGAGGCATTGCATTTTCTCCTTGATGGCAAGAATATTGCAGAAGTAAGCAATATGACTCTTACTGAGTTGGGCGAGTGGATTGAACAGCTTCCTTCAAAACTTGATGATAGGCAAAAGAACATAGCTACAGAAATAATCAAGGAGATACGTTCTCGCATCAGCTTCCTGCTTGGTGTGGGTATTGGCTATCTCTCGCTTAACCGCCCGTCGATGACATTGTCGGGTGGCGAGAGTCAGCGCATTCGTCTTGCCACACAGATAGGATCTCAGTTGGTCAATGTGCTTTACATCCTTGATGAACCATCGATCGGTCTGCATCAGCGTGACAATGAGTTGCTTATCCATTCGCTCAAGAACTTGCGCGATGTGGGCAATACCATTATTGTGGTCGAACACGACAAAGACATGATGCTCGAAGCCGACTATGTTATTGACATAGGACCATATGCTGGTCGAAAAGGCGGTAATGTGGTGTTTCAAGGTACTCCGAAGGAAATGTTGCAGACCCACACCATGACTGCCGACTATCTCAATGGCACTCGCAATATTGAAGTACCTGCTATTCGTCGCAAGGGCAATGGAAAATTCTTGACCCTGATAGGAGCAACGGGTCATAACCTCAAGAACATCACAGCCTCTTTCCCCTTGGGTTGTCTGATAGGTGTGACTGGTGTGTCTGGAAGTGGCAAGTCGTCGTTGATAAATGGAACGCTCCAGCCAATATTGAGCCATTATTTCTATAGGTCAGTCATGCAGCCTTTGCCATACGAATGCATTGAGGGTCTGGAATATATCGACAAAGTTGTTGATGTGGATCAAACTCCTATTGGCAGAACACCACGAAGCAATCCTGCAACCTATACTGGTATCTTTTCTGATATTCGTTCGTTGTTTGTCGAGCTACCCGAGAGCAAGATACGTGGTTACAAGGCGGGACGTTTCTCTTTCAATGTCGGTGGAGGACGATGCGAGGTATGTGGGGGCAATGGATACAAGACCATTGAGATGAATTTCTTGCCTGATGTTATGGTACCATGTGAGAGTTGCCACGGCAAACGCTACAACCGAGAGACACTTGATGTCCGTTATAAGGGCAAGTCTATCGCTGATGTTTTGGATATGACTATCAATCAAGCGGTAGAGTTTTTCGAAAATGTACCACATATTGTAAACAAGGTCAAGACTCTACAGGAGGTAGGTCTGGGTTATATAAAGCTTGGTCAGCCATCTACGACACTTTCAGGAGGAGAGAGTCAGAGGGTAAAGCTTGCTACTGAACTGAGCAAGAAATCGACAGGCAAGACCCTGTATATCCTTGACGAGCCGACCACAGGTCTGCATTTTGAGGATATCAGAGTACTGATGGATTGCCTGATGCGTCTTGTTGATCGAGGCAACACAGTCATCATCATCGAGCATAATCTCGATGTCATCAAGTGCTGTGACTATATCATGGATATGGGTCCAGAAGGAGGAGCTGCTGGCGGACAGATTGTGGCATGTGGAACTCCCGAAGAGATATGTGGACTGAAGGGCGATGTCTCGAAAACAGCTGACACTTGGACAACCAAATATTTAGTAAAAGAACTTTGTTGATTATGTTGATATATAATACATCTTTTCATGTTGAAGGAGAGTCGATGATAGGTCCATTCCGCACGTATATGCGAGATGTCTATCTGCCTAAGGTCACAGAACGTGGCTATTTGAAAAATCCGCGTTTTGTGTCATTGCTCACCGATATAGGAGAGGGACTTCAGGGCTTTGCGCTGATGTGTGAGGTAGATAATGTGTTGACGCTTAAAAAGTGGCGCAAGGAAATAGGAGATATGTTGATGTCAGATTTTCATGCGACATTTGGAGAAAAAGTTCTTACATTCTCCACCTCCATGAAAGAGATACAACTTAAATGAAGCATCGATAAGTTAATAATACCGGTTGAATGATATTATTTATTCAACACACACATAGTTTAATCTGATTACACAATTAACTTATGCCGAAGAACATCAAATATGTGTGGAGAATGGCAATCACATTAGCCATGTTTCTCCTGATATTCGTTAATACCTCAAAAGTGTTTGCGTCTTCTGAAAAGAACCAAAAGGTTCGAATAGGTTGGTATGATTCTCCTTTCAATCACATTGATTCATTAGGACGACGTTCTGGTTATGGATATGATTATCAGCGTCGCATAGCTTCATATACTGGTTGGACTTACGAATATGTTGATGGTTCTTGGTCTCATCTTATCGAGATGCTCGAACGAGGAGAGATCGACATCCTTTCAGATGTCACACCAACTCCAGAAAGAGAAAAGAAGATGTTCTTCTCCAAGTTGCCAATGGGTAAGGAAGACTATTATATTGTTGTCTCGAAACATCATCCGACAATTAAGGTTGGTCAGATCAAGACTCTTAATGGTGCAAAGATTGCAGTCAACGCCAACAGTACCAATGTTCCTTTGCTTGAACAATGGCTGAAAGAAAATAATATCGAGGCAACCATCATCGAGAAGTCCCTTATGTCTGAGGATGACATTTCTCTGTTGGAAAGTGAAAATGTCGATGCTTTAGTGCTTATAGATGCATACGGATTTCTCGATAACGAGCGTTTTGCAATGATTGCCCACATTGGCAATAGCCAATATCATTTCGCAATCAACCGTAAGCGTAATGACTTGAAGCGCGAACTTGATAATGCCATCGATCAGATAAGTTCACATAGTCCATTCTTCGCAAATCAGCTCCATGAGAAATATTTTTTGCGTTCGGATATGGCTTTTTTGTTCTCCTGCGAGGAAGAAGAATGGATTAATAGCCATGATACAATCATCATCGGTTATCGCGATAACTACATGCCTTTCTGTGGTACTGATAATGACACGGGCAAGCCTGTCGGACTTCTTAGTGACTTTGTAAACAAGATTACCTCACCTGCCGATGGAATACGGGTCAAGGCTGTGCCATATCCTTCTGCTCTCGATGCTCATGCTGCGTTAGCCGACGGAGAAATCGACATTGCTTTCCCCAGCAGCATCGCACCATATACTGGAGAGGTTGAGGGTTTCTGTCTTTCTGACCCTTTTGTCACATCTGGCGAGATAGCTATCGTACGCAATGACTTCGTATTTAACTCGAATCAGCCTTTGCGTGTAGCTGTCAATGCCAACAATCCAGATTATCTTGCTGCCGTAGCCGAGCGTTACTCACATTGGAAAGTTGTGGAGTTTGAAGACAGCTATACCTGTATGCGTAATATCTCGAAAGGCCGTGCTGATGTCATGCTGGTAAGTAATTATCGTCTTGGTGTCCTTGCCAATGACATGGATCGCCTTGGGCTAAAAGCCGTTGCGACTGGACATACCATTTCGTTAGCGTTTGCTGTATGTCAAGGCAATCCATTGCTTTATTCTATAGTCTGTCGTCTGTCTCGTTTTATGACCGAGAACGAGATTCACAATGCAATGTCTTACTATTCCAACGAGGCATATACAGATAGTTTTGCAAACTTCATCCGTACCAACTCTTATGGTTTGCTACTTATGATGTTTGGCATAATATGCATATTCGCTGTTTTGCTTTGGCATACACGGCGTGAGCATATTCGTGCTGACAATGCAAGCAAGGCCAAATCTCGGTTCCTGTTCAATATAAGCCACGATATTCGCACACCGATGAATGCCATCATTGGTTATACAGAACTGTTGCTTAATAATGTTGAGAATCACAAAATCGACCAGAACCGCAAGAAAAACTATCTGAACAAGATATTCACCTCGAGCAAAATGCTGCTGGGTCTAATCAACAATGTGCTCGAGATGTCAAGTATCGAGAGTGGCAAGGTCACTCTTGACGAAAAACCACATGACCCTCGAAAGTTAATGTCCCATATTGTTCCTCTTTACGATGGCATGATGCGTAAAAAAGGTATTAACTTCTCATATACATCCGAGATTCATACTAAAACCGTATATTGTGACATGATCAAACTGAGCGAGATATTCCTCAATCTTGTTTCCAATGCTTACAAATATACCCCTTCTGGCGGAAATGTCAAAATTCATACGGCCGAAGTTGAGTGCAGCAAGTCGGGCTATACCTGCTTCCGTACCACCGTTTCCGACACTGGTCTCGGTATGTCACCCGAATATTTGCCTAAGCTCTTCGACGAGTTCTCGCGTGAGAATACCTCTACCGAGAGCAGGATTAGTGGCACTGGTCTTGGTATGTCAATTGTGAAGCGACTTGTTGATATGATGGGTGGTACCATTGTCGTAACCAGTCAGTTGGGCAAGGGAACGACATTTGTGGTCACCATACCTCATCGCGTTGCTCCAGATGACTTGCTGACAGATGATGTAGATGATGAGAACGCCGATAGCATTTCATTTAGGGGAGTTCGTCTTCTTATGGCCGAGGACAATGAACTGAATGCCGAGATTGCCATCGAGATACTTAGAGCACAAGGCATTGAGATTGACCGTGTCGCAAACGGACAGTCTTGTGTAGAACGTCTCTGCGAGAAAGAAGCTTGCTACTACGATCTAATTTTGATGGATATCCAGATGCCTGTCATGAATGGTTATGAGGCCACACGCACTATTCGTTCTTTGAACGACAAGGATAAGGCTGATATTCCAATTGTTGCGATGACGGCAAATGCATTTGAAGAAGACAAGAAACAGGCGTTTCAGTCTGGTATGAATGCCCATGTTGCCAAACCAATCGATGTGCCAACCTTGTTAAAGACCATCGGTGACCTCATTGCTTTTCGAAAGAAATAACTCTCTCTTTCCTATTGTTACCTTTTTGGGATATCTATCGAATGTTCGCTATTTCCGAGGAGATGCTCTGAGAAGTAATCGACAAGTCGCCAGTAGAAGTATTCGTCCATTTCACCAAAATGATGGCGCTGCTGTGGAAGCACGAGCATATCGAACCGCTTGCCTGCTCGGATCAGAGCATTGACAACACGAATTGTATTGCCCGGATGCACGTTGTTGTCGATGTCGCCATGTATGAGCAGAAGGTGCCCCTTAAGGTTCTTGGCAATGCTTGGGTTGGTCTCAATCTTATAAACGAAGGTTGTATCTCCTTCTGCATTCACCTCTTCTTTTACTCCATGGTGTGTCTCGCTCCACCATCGGTTGTATATGTTGTTGTCATGATTGCCGGCACAAGAGACTGCCACCTTGAAGAAGTCTGGGTACTGGCACATGGCAGCTGTTGACATGAAGCCTCCGCCCGAATGTCCGTGGATACCCACTTTGTTAATGTCTATGAAGCTATGGCGGGCCGCAAGTTGTTCTATGGCATACTTGTGGTCTGCGAGTGGATAATCGCGCATGTTACCATATCCATAGTTGTGATACCATTTGCTGCGGGAAGGATGTCCGCCACGCTGACCTACACTTATTACGATGAACCCAGCCTGAGCCAGACGGTCAGTACGAGGTGACATACGTGTGAATGGGTAATATGTTGCCTCAACCTGAGGCCCTGGATATACATAGTCGATGATAGGATAGACCTTGGTTGAGTCAAAGTCGAAAGGCTTGTACATAGTACCCCAGAGGTCGGTGATGCCATCAGCGGCTTTGACCTTGAATATCTCAGGGAACTTATATCCGGCAGCAAAGAGCTGCGAGAAATCGCTTGTCTGTAGTGTCATAACCTTGGCTCCTGTAGAAACATCGATGAGTTCTGCTGTAGGGACAGTATTTACACGTGAGTAGTTATCGATACAATAACGTGAATCGTCGGTCATTGTCACTTCGTGGAAGAAATCCTTCTTTGTGAGTTGCTTGAGCCCACTGCCATCGAGATTAATGCGATAAAGATGGTCATAGTATGGGTTTTCGTCCTTGTTCATGCCACAGGCAAGGAAATAGACCACACGTGCTTTGTCATCGACTTTGACTATATTCTCTACATGCCAAGAGCCCTTGGTAATGCGGTTTTTTAAGTTTCCCTTGTCGTCATATAGATAGAGGTGAGCCCATCCGTCTCGTTCGCTCCACTGTACAATCTCCTTACCGTTATTAAGGGCATGAAGAGGCTTCACTTCCTGATAGGTATTCATTCGCTCTTCTATGATTGGAACCAAAGAATCTTGACCAATGGTGTATGTACAAATATCGATGCGATGTAGGTCACGGCTTGAACGAGTTACGAAGAAACGATTATTGTCACCAAGCCATACTGACGGACGTACATCGAGAGCCGCGTCTTTTACCTCACGTGTCTTTTGATTGATACTAAGGCTCTGGTCTTTGAATCGCCAAGTGTCGATTTCCTTGCGTTCACCTGTCGTGAGATCGAAAATATACATGTGCACCACAGGAGACTCTTTCTCTCCAGGCATCTGGTATTTGTAAGTCTCAAGGGTCGGTCGTGGATTGGCCATGACGTTGATGACCCACAGATCTTTCACGTTACGCTCGTCTTCAAGCAGAGCTACAAAGTAACGAGAGTCTGGCGAGAATGTACCTCCATATATGCCACGCCGCTTGCCGTTTAGCAAGGTGTCGGTATTGAGAGTGTTGCCAGGCATCCCCCATCCGAAATCTTTCTCTCCATCGAAGGTGAGCTGAATCTCGTTCACGGTGCTGTCATTCTCGTTCTTACGCAGTTTCTCATAATCCTCATAGCTCATCTTATAGAGGTTGAGGTCTTTTGAGTATATTACAGTCTTCTTGTCAGGCGATATTGTACCCCAGTTGAGACGTTTGGGTTCTTTCTCATCTTCACCAATCTGCTTGAGCTTGCGAGTTTGGCTGTCGAACGAGAAATAGAACATCTGTTTTTTGCCTCTTTTCTTGTCCTTCTTTTCCAACTTTGGTTCATCTTGCGACGACTCTACCTCGAATGTAAATGTACGGCAGTCTTCCTTAGCTTTGAGTTTACGGATAGGAAGGTGGAGTGCATCGTATGGGTCTTTGACTATCTCTGTGAGTTGAGCTGCCATCTCATCACGGTCAAAGAGTTCGCGCTGTTGGCGGGTAGAGGTATTGACAATATACCATCGCTCTCCCTCACTGGTCTTATATGAATACCAGAACGAAGTGCCATTTGCCATCCAATGTGGTTGCACCTGTGTCGAGAATAATAGTGTACGGAGCTTTTCGGCAGTAAACTTCTCTGCCTGAATGTAACCTGGAAGTCGTTCTTCAGCCTTGCTCTGTACGTCCATTAAAGCGACAATCCATAATAATAGAAGAAGACGTTTCATAACAATTTTCAATATTTTAATTATTAACAATGATTCTCACAGAGCAGTTTTCTATGTCCAATCCGATAGGAGGAGAGAGCTTGGCTATGCGGAGGTCTATGCATTCGATTTTGTTCCCCCATTTCTTTTTCAGATGTTTCACTATCCTACCACCCACATGTTCGAGCAGCTGACTTGGAATCTCCATCTCTTGCTTGACTGTTTCGGCAACATCTGCATAGCTGATGGTATCGTCGAGCGAGTCGTTGTCCATTGCTTTCGAGAAGTCGGTTGTGAGCGAGAGGTCTATAGAATAAAGATTTCCCACGATGTGCTCTTGGGGAAGCACACCGTGGAAAGCCTGTAATTTCAAATTCTTGATTTCAATAATATTTTTCATAAGTCCTAACCGTTTTGTGAAGCCTAAGAGAGTTAAAGGCTTCTTCCGTGGCAGTTCTTATATTTCTTGCCAGAGCCGCAAGGACAAAGGTCGTTACGTCCAACGTGAGGCTGAGCTACGATAGGAGTGCGCTGTACGGGTTGTTGAGGCGTTTGCGCTGCCGACCCGCCTTGAGTCTGACGGGCTGCTGCTGCCTGACGCTCGGCAAGCGACTGTGCCTGAGCATGGCTGGCTTGCATTCGGTTGTAATCCTGACGGCGTTCAGGTGCAGCCTCTTTCACTTCTTCCTGCTCTGGCATATGAAGCTGACTTCTCATGAGTATGCTTACAGCTTTCGAGTTCATCTTCTGTACCATGCGCTCGAAGATATGATATGATTCGAGTTTGTAGATGAGGAGTGGGTCTTTCTGCTCATATTGTGCGTTCTGAACCGACTGCTTGAGGTCGTCGAGGTCACGCAGGTTGAGCTTCCATGCATCGTCGATGGTGTGGAGAAGGATAACTTTCAAGAAGGTCTTCATCACGCTCTTTCCTTGGGTTTGTGCAGCTTCTTCAAGGTTGCATGGTATGTTGTAGAAGCGTTTCCCATCGGTGAAAGGCACGATGATATTCTTGATTTGTCCACCCTCCTTGAATCTCTCATACAGCTCTACAAGACGTGGACCTATCGTTTCTGCCAGTGCATCGCTGCGTCGGTTAAAGCCCTGCATAGCAACTTCGTATATCATGTTGGCTTTATCTTCTGTTTTCAGGCGCTTGGCTTCTTCTTCTGTAAATGGAACGTCGATGCCGAAGTTGCGGAATACCTCCATCTGTAATTCTGAGAAGTCGCCAGAGTCGTCAAAGTTGCCGACGATATTACTTGCCACATCGTAGGCCATATTCATGAAGTCTATGCCAATACGCTCTCCCATGAGTGCATGACGGCGACGAGTATAGACTACTTCACGCTGAGCGTTCATTACATCATCGTATTCGAGAAGGCGTTTGCGTATACCGAAATTGTTCTCCTCTACTTTCTTCTGCGCTGTTTCGATGCTCTTGTTGAGCCATGGATGCTCTATTACATCGTCGTCGGCCATGCCAAACATCTTGCTGTCCATTACTTTGGCGATGCGGTCCGAGCCAAAGATTCGCATCAGGTTGTCTTCGAGTGATACGAAGAAGACCGATGAGCCTGGGTCTCCCTGACGGCCTGCACGACCTCGCAACTGACGGTCAACACGACGTGATTCATGACGCTCTGTACCGATGATGGCAAGACCTCCGGCATCTTTCACCGCCTGCGAGAGCTTGATATCTGTACCTCGTCCTGCCATGTTTGTGGCGATGGTCACTGTCGATGACTGTCCTGCCTGTGCCACAATGTCAGCCTCGCGCTGGTGCAGCTTGGCGTTCAAGACCTGTGGCCTGATACCGTTCTGTATGAACATGCGCTCAAGGTTCTGCGATATCTCGACCGAGGTTGTGCCTATGAGTACTGGACGACCTTGCACCACATATTCCTTGGCTTGTGCAATGACAGCCTTGTACTTTGCTCTACGGGTCTTATACACGCGATCATTTAAATCCTTACGCGCGATAGGGCGATTGGTTGGTATGCTAACCACATCGAGCTTATAGATATCCCAGAACTCACCAGCTTCTGTCTCGGCTGTGCCTGTCATGCCCGAGAGCTTATGGTACATACGAAAATAGTTCTGGAGGGTAATGGTGGCATAGGTCTGTGTAGTAGCCTCAACATGAACATGCTCCTTGGCTTCTACAGCCTGGTGAAGGCCATCGCTCCAACGGCGACCCTCCATGATTCGGCCAGTCTGCTCATCTACAATCTTTACCTTACCGTCTTCGCTCACGATATAGTCAACATCCTTGTCAAACATTGTATAGGCCTTGAGCAACTGGTCAACGGCATGTACACGTTCAGCCTTTGTTACATAGTTCGACATAAGCTCGTCTTTCTTCTGGAGCTTTTCTTCCTTAGAGATGTTTTCGCTGTCGATAGCCGCTATCTCTGTGCCCACGTCAGGCAATACGAAAAATGTCTGGTCTTCGAGGTCGTTTGAGAGGAGTGCTATACCCTTGTCGGTCAGATCCACCTGCTTGTTCTTTTCTTCGATGGCGAAGTATAGTGGTTCCAAAGCCACAGGCATCTCTTTGCGGTTGTCCTGTAGGTAATATGCCTCTGCTCGAAGCAGTTCTTGCTTGACTCCAGGCTCGCTTAGGAACTTGATCAGGGCAGAGTTCTTTGGCCAAGCGCGATATGCACGATACAGCTGAGTGGCTCCTTCGTCTTTTGTCTCCTTGTCAGCACTGTTGACTTTTTTCTTCGCCTCAGTAAGCAGTTCGTTAAATAGTTTCTTCTGGGCAGCTACTACACGTTCTACTCGTGGACGATATTCCTGGTATAGCTCCTCGTCACTGTATTCGCTCGTGCGTTGAACCGGACCGCTGATGATGAGTGGTGTACGGGCATCGTCGATAAGCACGGAGTCAACCTCATCGACGATGGCGTAGTGGTGCTTGCGCTGCACGAGGTCCTCAGGGTGTGTGGCCATATTGTCGCGGAGATAGTCGAAGCCAAATTCATTGTTGGTACCGAAGGTAATATCACAGTTGTAGGCACGGCGACGCAAGTCACTATTAGGCTGATAGCGGTCGATGCAATCAACTGTTAGTCCATGGAACTGATAGAGTGGCCCCATCCATTCGCAGTCGCGCTTGGCGAGGTAGTCGTTGACTGTAACTACATGGACTCCATTGTGGGTGAGGGCATTTAGGAATACAGGAAGTGTGGCCACAAGGGTTTTACCTTCACCTGTTGCCATTTCGGCGATCTTGCCCTTGTGAAGCACTACACCACCAAACAACTGTACGTCATAGTGTACCATGTCCCAATGCACAGGATTGCCTCCTGCCATCCATGTAGTATTATAAATAGCCTTGTCGCCTTCGATTGTTACGAAGTCTTTTGTAGCGGCAAGTTCGCGGTCCATGTCGGTGGCTGTCACCTCGATTGTCTCATTATTGGCAAAACGATAGCCAGTATTCTTCACAATGGCAAACACTTCTGGGAGGGCATCCATAAGTCCCTTCTCCAATGTGTCAAGCACGTTCTTCTTGATCTTGTCGATCTCGTTCCATACAGCTTCACGTTTCTCTACTTCAAGGCTTTCTACACCTGCCTTGAGTTCTTCAATCTTCTTGCGGTCGTCGGCTACCGATTCCTGCAGTCTCTGCATGATGGCCTGTGTGCGAGCTCGCAGTTCGTCGTTGCTCAATGACTCTATGGCAGGATATGCAGCCTTGATTTTGTCAACCCATGGCTGAATCTCCTTGAGGTCTCGCTGAGACTTGTTGCCAAAGATCTTCTTTAATAAATCGTTAAAATTCATATATGTATTTGATTATTTTTTTATTTGTTTTTGTTAATGTTCAAGTGGTAGGTCGCGGCTTCCACTTGGAGCCCTTATCTTGATGCATTTGGCAACCGTAGGGGCTACGGCTGTAGCATTGACAGGCTTGCTGATGTGCTTTGCCGAAATCTTGCCAGGGGCAAAGATAATTAGCGGACCAGGAGCAATGTCGCTGCGTATCTGCGGCTTGGCAGGAGTTTTGTCATCCATCTTGAGCGACCAACCTGGTTGCAACTGCACGATAATGTCCCCCCCGAAGGTCTTGTTATAGCCTCTTCGCATTCTGGTGATACGTTCGCCGAAGTCTTGATGCAGAATCTGCTGTGCAGATACAGCATCGCCCACTCCGCTGAACATAGTGACAAATTGTGCAGCCGACTGTTGCACCTCTGCCAATGCGAGTTTCTTGTTCTCGATAGTCTTGTGGTTAAGGTAGATCTGAAGGTTGATGAATCCTTCAACCCATGTCCCTTGTCCATAGAGCGAGATGAGGTAACTGTTGAGCAAGGCAGAGCATCTGGCAGCATTGAACTCTCCCGATAGTGTTCCTGGCACATCGGTGCTATTGTTGTCTGTAGCTCCTGTACCTGTAAGGTATATGATGGTGTTCGACAGACCTACATGCGTATCAATCACCGACAACAAATCCGCAATATTCTGGTCGAGTCTCAGATATATATCTTGCAGTTCTTCTGCATATCGCTCTGGGCTTTCTCGCATGTATGTGCCTGCATAGAACGTGAGCTGCAGCATGTCGGTGTTCTGGCTTTGTCCAAGCTGGCTCTGTCTGATACATACCTTCGTCAACTCTGTGATGGCATTGTTGATCAGCGGACTGGTCTTGACCCATTGATATACAGGTCTGTTGCCTTGATAGAAAGTATGCGAAAATGGATTCGACACATAGTGATATGGCATCAAATCGCGACCGTTGTTGCTGTTGTCCGTTGGCCGCCAAGATGTCTTGGCATTGAACTCGATAAAAAGAGGCTTATCGTAGTTCTGTCTTACTATGTAGTTGGGAAATTCTTTGTAATAGGTTGACGAAGCCCATTGCCCAAGACGGTCATCGAGCCAGATGACACAGTTGGCGGCATGTCCAGCTGATATGATTGCCGACTCGGCTTCAGACGCTATGGCAAAGACTTTCGAAGCACCCGATGTGGCAATCTTCAGTTCGTCGGCAAGGGTCGAACCGATGAGGGCTTTAGGCGAAAGGGTAGCCGAAGTGGTGTTGCCAATATAATTCTTATCAAAGAAAACCGACTGGTGTCGGAGCATCTGTTTGTTGTAGATGCTGGACGAAGGCACGCCGTTGTAGAATGGGTCGGCACCAGTGGCAAGTACGGCAAGGGCTGCGGTAGCGTCTGGGTTGTCGAAGTCAAAGACGACATTCTCATACACCATTCCCTCGTCAAAGAGTTTTTTTAGCCCGTGTTCGCTCAGTTTTCCTCTCAAGGCCTGAAGGTAGTCGGTGCGCAGCTGATCGACAGCGATGCCTACGATGAGCTTTGGCGTCGTTGTCGATTTTCTGTCCTGTGCTGTCACGGCTATGGCGTTGAGGCTCGCAAGGAGTACCAGAGCCGAAGTCAGCAGAAGGGTTGCATTATGAGAGTTCTTCTTCATGTCTGTTGTCCAAAAGATGATGGCCACTCATCACGATGAGAGCTCCTAACAGTGGCCAAAAAGCTGGGTTGATATACTGATGTATAATCATACTATTTATTATCGCATACGCGAATATGAGCGCAAAGATAATAAAAAAGTAAATACGATTGACTTTTTCTGCCGATTTTACCCAAATTAATGCTGCAAAAATGATGTTTGTGGGCAAAAGCCATAGACAATTGACATTATGATCGACTGCAGGGTGAAATGAAAAGAAGTTGAGAAACCAGATGATACTGCCAGTTATGCCCGATGATGCCAGTATGATACAAGCTGTGGCTTTTACCATCATCACTGTGATCTTGCTCTTGTTTGTGCGTGCGCCTATCACGATTATCACGACGAATATCAGCAATGCTGAGAAGACGACATTGGGCGACAGCAGACCCGTCTTATCATCAATTCGTTCCTGTGTCTCGGGTGTCGTTTCCAATAATAGGTTTTTCTCTTCTACCAGTTTTCGGCCGCCAATGGTTGCGTTGTCATAAGCCTTCATTAGATAATCGGGCAGGAACATCTGTTCGCCAAACGAAGCTTTTTGGTCGCTGCGCGTAGCTACTGCCAGCGATATTCCGAAGTCGAGCCAGTTGTTTTTTGAGGTCTTCTCCTGTAGCATGTCTCTCAGTGTTATAGGCTTGACCCATGTGGTGTCATATTCTATGGCATTGTCTGTCGCGGCATTGATTACGTCGAATGGCCGTGTCGAGCAGTTGTCGAAAAAGAAATTGTAACGGTACTTGCGGTTTTCGGGTCTATAATTGTCAAGAATAGCTGCTATGGCTTGAATCCTTTGCTTGCTGTCGAGATTGAGCTTCTGCTCTTTCATGCCGAGTCCTCTTCTCTTGTATTGTCTGATAAAGTCTGAAGTGTAGCAGGCACCAATCTGATAGTCGGTAATGCCTTTGATGAACTTCAATACGAAACATGGCTCGTCGAAGTCATAGACACCCCAGTGGAATACAATGTCCTGACCATTCTTCAAATCATTGATGCGTACACCTGTGTGCCCAAAACGCTCATACGAATCAGCTCCCATCGAGCAGGTAAGGATACTTATTTGGGTTGAATCAGAGAATATAATCTGTCCTTCTGCCGATGCGCATATTGCCATCAGTACGATTGATGTAATCAGTTGCTTGAGATATGCCATGTTTGACATTTTTTGATAATATAGTAAGATAGAATTGGTTAGTTTAACCACAAAAAAAGAAGCACCGATGTTTTCCATGGATGCTTCAATTCCTCCGATAATGCGATGCTTAGGCTTTGGTCGATTCATTTGATACTTTTCGGAATTCTTTCATGAGACCAGAAATAGCAAGAGCACCCTTACGAGCACGAAGACCTGCAGCTTTGTTTCCTTTTACAATCTGAGCTTCTGCGTCCTTTTTGAACTCTGCATAGAGGGCATCGATTTGCTTAACTAATTCTTCCATCTGTGGTACTGTTTATAGATTAATAATAATTTGAACGAAATGTTCACTGCAAATATCAATAAAAATTCTTAATTATATGTAAAAAAATGAGAAATTATTGTTTTTAACTGTGTTTTTTTTTACGATTTATGTTTTTTTGTACGTTTTTAATCATTTTTCGTGTGAATTATTTAAAAATATTATATCTTTGTGGCGATAAAGCATCTCGTATAATAACAAATAATCTTATGCATTATGCGATAATAGCAGCAGGCGATGGGTCCAGATTGGTGTCCGATGGAGTCTTCGTCCCCAAGCCTTTGGTTCCCATCAATGGTGTGCCAATGATTGGGCGCTTATTGGGGATTTTTGCCCGAAACAAGGCCGAGTCAATAAGCGTAATTGTCAATCCAGGAATGTCTGAAGTCAAGACTTTTCTTGATATATGGTCGGATTCCGCCCATCTTCAGTCTCTTGGCATTCCCAGATTTTCTGTCATATCCGAGGCTACTCCAAGTTCCATGCATAGTTTATATTGTTTGTCTAAAGTCATCGATGCTGGCACGGTGTGTGTAACGACTGTAGATACCATTTTCCGGGAAGAGCAGTTCGCAGAGTTCATTGCTCATGCCGAGTATCTCGAATGTCACGACGGTTGTTTTGCCGTCACTCCGTTTGTCGATGACGAGAAGCCTCTATATGTCGAGACCGATGGCTCCCGCATAGTTGGCTTTCACGACGATGGACATTATCCGTTTGTCTCGGGTGGCATCTATTGTCTCAAGACGGCTAAGGCTTTTCCTGTCTTGTCTCAATGCATCCGCGATGGGGTATTCCGAATGCGCAATTTCCAGCGTGCGCTCATCGATGCAGGTCTCGACATTGAGCCTTGGGTGTTCCCCAAGATTATGGATGTCGATCATGCAGCCGATATTGTCAAGGCTGAAGCGTTTCTTAGGCAAAGAATACTTTTTGTGTCTCGTGCTCACGAATATTCTCCTTGCAATATCGATCCCGACTTCACCATACTGCAGCTTACTCTCGATAAATGTATGAGCCTTGCTCCCGAGACAGAAGTCTCTATGGTGGGCGAACATGAGTTGTCGGCGGCAATCGTAGGGCAGTTTTCGTTGGTGGCAGGTATGTGTCGATGTCCAGAGAGCCTGAGTATGATAGCCGATTCGGGCATTGTTTCTGTCAATAGCCCAAAAGGCATCAGCCTCATTTCGACCAGCCGTACGCTCACGATGACTGCTTTGCAGGCCGTGGGACTCCTTGTCCCGCCGTTCTGCTCTTTTGATTCAGTCTCTGGACAGCATTTCAGCCAGCATCCTCATGCTATGAGTCTGTTGCCAGGGCGGGTCAAAGTCATGAGGCTTGATGGTAGGCACCACGACGATGTGCGTTATGTCTCCAACCTTGCCGATGCCGATAGTGCTATCGATGACTTTATATCCCAGAAGGTTAGCGATATAGTGGTCACTCGTCATTTGCATGGCGACCTTCTCAAGGCCTATGCCGTGGTCGATAGTAAGGGTTGCGTACAATTGTTACGGTGGTTCTATCCTAAGGAGCATGATTATGGCTGTTTCGGACACGAAATGCACAACGATGCCTTGTCTCGTCATTACTTCGACAAGCAGGATCTGCACTCTATGATTGTCACGATTGCCACGACGCTCGGCTTGAAGGTATTCGGTGTGGATATCATAGTCGATTCTGAGGGTAACATGTATATTATTGACGTCAACGATTGGCCAAGTTTTTCAGTTTGTCAGCATGAAGCATCTGAAGCAATTGCGAGAACGATACTTCTCGACCTTGAAACATAGCGATACCGAAGAGACTATCGACCTCTGGTTCTATCGTCCCATCGGTTTCTTGGTGGCGTTGTTGGGTGAGCGCCTGAATCTCACGCCCAATGCCATCACCACTGCAGGCATCGTGCTGGGCATAGCCAGTGGCTTGCTCATGTTTCCTGCCAGCCTGAAGCTCAACCTTATCGGTTTTCTACTACTTGTCTTGGCCGATGTTTGCGACAGTGCCGATGGTCAGTTGGCAAGGATGACCAAAAGCTATTCCACTCTTGGGCGTATTCTTGATGGCGTGTCGAGCGACATCTGGTTCGCTTCTATATATCTTTGTATTGCTCTTCGCTTTTATCCTGAGTGGGGTATTGGCATATGGACCCTCACCATCGGAGCTGCAGTCAGCCATGCTATTCAGGCAGCTATGGCCGATCATTACCGCCAGTTCCATCTCTTCTTTGTCAATGGGAAGGGTGGAAGTGAACTCGATGATTCTGAGTCGGTAGCTCACGACTACAGAAGCATATCGTTCAAGGCAGAACCTGTGCGCAAGTTGTCTCTCTGGTTCTATTGGCACTATACCAAGGTTCAGGAGACTTTCAACCCGCAGATGACACGTCTCCGTGTCTGCCTTCGCCTGCAGTCTGGCGAGTCTCTTAGCCCTACGATCTGTGAGCTCGTTGGTCATGCCACGTTGCCTCTTATGAAGTGGACCAACGTGCTGACCTATAATTGGAGAGCAATCACGCTCTTCGTGTCGATACTCGTTCAGCGCCCCTGGCTTTATCTTATCTGCGAGTTGTCGGTGTTCAATGTCATCATGCTCTATATGGTCATACGACATGAGCACATTTGCAAGACTATATATAAAAATATAAATATATGAAAGGAATAATTATTGATTATGGTGGTGTTGTACAAACCATTTCATATGAAGCATTCTTGATTATGGTGCTACTATCGATAGCAATGGTAAGCATTGGTCGGAAGTCATCTGGGAGGGCTATTGTCTCTGCTCTCTGCCGGTGACCAAGGAACAGTTCCGTGAAGCTTATATATATACTGAACGTTTCTTGGCTTTTACTCCTGCGATTCAGCCCGAATACAATTTCTATGAACTAATGCAGGCTCGTGTCGGCATCCAGCTCACATTCCTTCTCCAGCAGGGAGCTCTGAGCGAAGATATTCTCAAGACTACACTTAGAGTCTTTTCTGAAGGAGAGATGCCTATCTTGGAAGGACTTGAAGACCTAACGTCGCATTTTGCCGATGTCATTGCTGGTCATTGTTATGATTATGCCCGCCGTTGCACTATGGAGGCTGCTCCTATCATCGAGCATTTTTGCGAGAAGTATGATTGCGCTTTGGTCAGCAATTTCTATGGCAATCTGAGTGCTGTGCTTCAGGATTTTGGACTGATACGATGCTTCCGCCATGTCATCGATTCTGCTTTAGTTGGTGTGCGCAAGCCCGATCCTGCCATATTCCGGTTGGCTATCGACAAGCTCGGCTTCCCTCCTGAAGAGATCTATGCCATCGGTGATAACTTCCGCAAGGATATCGCTCCTGCTATTGAGCTCGGATGCAAGGGCATTTGGATCAAGGGCTCAAGCTGGAATCCTAAAGACAAGGATATTGACTATGAGCCAAGCGTTTCAAGTCTCTTGCAACTATATGACATCCTTTAATTCATGATTCTAAGCCACAAACGGCTTTATGATAAAACAAATACCCCCGCCAGATTTCTTGGCGGGGGTATTTGTTTTATTGCCAAATTATTAGATATCGATTAAAGCATTTCAGTCGAACGCTTGATGAATGTGGCGAGAGCCTCGCCCTTGAGCATTCCGCCTTCGAGCAGAGCAAGGTCGATGAGCTGGCGCAGTGCCTTGTCGTCTTTGCCGTAGTTCTTCATTGCCTCAGTCTCTTTGGCCTTGAGCTCGGTCACGTCGTTCTGGAGTGAGGTGAGGAGCTCCTGCTTGTCGGTAGCAAATTCGCCGGCTTTTGCCTTATACTTCTCGTCTTCGAGTGGGTGGATCTGATCCTCCTTGCTCTTGATGTCATCAACGATAGCGAGAAGGTCTGCATCTACTGCAGCGTGGGCATTGGTAAGAATGCGTTTGATGGCAGGGTGCTCGGTGTTGACGATGAGGTTGTACGACTCTGGCATCATGCCGTAGTAGTTCATGCCAGGCTGCATGCGGCTCATCTCTTTCATTCGGCGCATCCACTCGTTTTGGGCGATCATCACAGGCTTATCGTTCTCGTCCATTGCCTGGAAATCGACAGTCCACTCAACTACCTTGCCGTCGGTGCCCTTGCACTCAGGAATCTGTGAGCTGAAAAGTACATTGTTTTCACGGCGCTCAGACTCGCTGAATTCAACCTTCTTGGCATCTGCCTTGCGGATGAGGTTCGAGAGTGTGTCGGCATCGATGCGGCTGAAGTGGCACTTCTCCTGTTTCTGCTCCTGCTGGTTCATGAATGGAGTGTCAAGCTGTCCGTTCATCTCAAGTACGTCGTAGCCCTTTGCCTTAGCTGCTTCGATATATGAGTATTGTGCAACCTTGTCGTTTGAATACAGATAGCAGAGCTGTCCGTCCTTGTCGGTCTGGTTGCCCTCTGTGAGCTTGCGGTACTCGTCGAGAGTATAGTAGAATCCCTCGGTGTTCTTGACAAGGCAGAAGTTGACAGCCTTGTCGTAGAATTTCTCGTCCGACAACATGCCATATTCGATGAATATCTTGAGATCGTCCCACTTCTCTTCATACTTCTTGCGGTCGTCATTGAAGATTTCCTGAAGGCGGTCGGCAACCTTGCGGGTGATATAGCCGCTGATCTTCTTGACGTTCTGGTCGCTCTGGAGATAGCTGCGACTCACGTTCAATGGGATATCTGGTGAGTCGATGACACCATGAAGCAGCATCATGAATTCAGGCACTACGCCTTCTACCTGATCGGTGACGAAGACCTGATTGCAGAAGAGCTGGATCTTGTCTCGATGGAACTCATTGTTTTCGATCTTTGGGAAGTAAAGTACGCCTGTGAGGTGGAATGGGAAATCGACGTTGAGGTGAATCCAGAAGAGTGGATCAGGACTCATTGGGTAGAGGTCGTGATAGAACTTGAGATAGTCGTCGTCCTTAAGGTCAGCAGGCTGACGTGTCCAAAGTGGAGTAGTCTCGTTGATCTGGTTGTCCTCCTCGGTATCCACTTCCTTGCCGTCCTTCCATTCGGTCTTCTTGCCGAAGATCACAGGTACTGGCAGGTACTTGCAATATTTCTTGAGCAAGCCTTCGATGGTCGACTTCTTCGACATGTTCTCCTTATTGTCATCATCGAGATAGAGGATGATGTCGGTACCGCGCTCTGTTTTGTCGCAGTCATCCATTGTGAAGTCTGGGTTGCCCTCGCAGCTCCATTCTGTTGCTGGCTCATCCTTGTATGACTTTGAGCGGATCACTACACGCTTTGCTACCATAAAAGCAGAATAGAAGCCGAGACCGAAATGTCCGATTATGCTTGCGCCATCCTTCTTATATTTGTCGAGGAATTCAGTTGCGCCCGAGAATGCAATCTGGTTGATGAATTTGTCTATCTCCTCGGCAGTCATGCCGATACCCTGGTCGCTCACAGTGAGTGTGCCTGCTTCAGGATCTACAGCGATATTGACTTTCAGATTGTCGGTGTCGCCCTGGAACTTTCCTGCACGGGCAAGAGTCTTAAGCTTCTGTGTTGCATCTACTGCGTTGCTTACAAGCTCACGAAGGAAAATCTCGTGGTCACTATAAAGAAACTTCTTAATCACCGGGAAGATGTTCTCGGAGGTTACGTTGATTGAACCTGTTTTCTGTGCCATAATTATATATTTTAATAATGTATTACTATTGTTTTTATACATTTCTCAAATATACAAAATCTGTGCCACTATTTAATTTACGACATTTTGTCGATAAAAAATAGCTCGAAAAATGAAAAAGATGCATAAAATGTCATGTGCAATAGATTGTATTGTTGATTTTTTTATCAAAATATTTGCAATGATAAAAAAAAGACTTACCTTTGCAAACCTTAAAATACATAACCATAACACGATACCTTAAAATATACACTTTGGTTTATAATCTTAGAATCCGATGCCTATACAACGTAGTTATGACGTTTTGAATTACACAGAATGATGAGCTTTTCGCCGGTCATTTTTTATGAAATGACCGGCGGTAGCTTAAGTTAAGAAATCAGAAAACATTACTTTAATTTTAAGAATATGAAGAAAATCCTAATTACTTTTAGTATGATGGTTAGCATAGCTGCTCTTGCACAGAACCCTGTTATCAAGGGCATCTATTCTGCTGATCCAACTGCACGTGTTTTCAATGGAAAACTTTATGTCTATCCTTCTCACGACATCATAAGTCCGGTGGAGCCTGAACGCAAATGGTTCTGCATGGCCGACTATCATGTCTATTCGACCACCGATTTGTGCACTTACCAGGATCTCGGTGTGATTCTGGATCAGAAGGATGTGCCTTGGGGCAATCCTGAGTCATATTCGATGTGGGCTCCTGACTGTATTGAGAAAGATGGGAAATACTATTTCTTCTTTCCTGCCAATGTCAAGGATGGTCGTGGTTTCGGCGTAGGTGTTGCTGTAGCTGATAAGCCAGAGGGTCCTTTTGTGGCACGCGAGAAGAACATCGAAGGCATTTCGGGCATCGACCCATGTGTCATCAAAGGCTACGATGGCAAGTATTATATTTATTGGGGAGGAGGCGGACTGATGTGCGCACAGATCAAGGACGACTTTTCTGGTCTCGGCGACAGTGTGCCTTCTCAGGAAGTGAAGTTTGGCGATCGCACTTTCACCCGCGTGGGTGTCGATGTGGCTGCTGGCCTGCCTGAGGGTTTCAAGGAAGGTCCATTTGCATTCACTCGCAATGGCAAGTATTATCTTACCTATCCTTGGGTGCGCGGCAAGGCTGGTGACCCAGGTCCTGATGGCAAGCCTCTCGACAATCACACCGAGACATTGGCTTATGCGATGAGCGACAGTCCTTATGGTCCGTTCGAATTCAAAGGCCTCATCATGAAGGAGTCTCCAACAGGATGTTGGACCAACCACCATTCGATAGTCGAATACGGTGGACAGTGGTATCTCTTCTATCATCACAACGACTATTCGCCATCGTTCGACAAGAACCGCTCTGTTTGCTGCGACTCTCTCTTCTTCAATGCCGATGGCACTATCCGTGAGGTCATCCCTACACGTCGAGGAGTGGGTATCACAAAAGCAACAGCGCAGATACATATCGACCGCTATACTTCAATCGAAGGTGCAACAATAGATTATATTGATGTCAACACCCCATTCGAGGGCTGGAAAACCATCTTTGCCAATAATGGAGACAAAGTCACTTACAATAGCGTCGATTTCGGCATGGGTGTCAAGAAGCTCACTTTTGGTATCATCAAGAGCAACGGAGCAAAGATGTCAGTCTATGCGGATGGCAAAAAGATTGCAACCATCGACATGGTTCCTGCTGAAGTCAGATCACAGCAGACTGTCAAGATGACTGCAAATATATCGGGCGTACATCATATCTCGCTAGAACTGGATAGTGGCGGTGCAGAGATTGACTGGATCTCGTTCAAATAATTTCGCCTATCAGCATAGGTCTCCAGTCTTTCCTCGAAAGTTTTGATATTGGCCTTCGATACAGGTAGTATTTTATCTGTACCGAAGGCTTGTATTTTATATCCACGAGCATTTCCCGATATATGTGTGATGAAATTGATGTTGACCAAAAAAGCGCGATGGATGTGGATAATGAATGGGAAATCATTTAGGGTTTCCTCTATGCTCCGAAGCGTACAACGCAGTCTGCTTGCCAAGCGAATCGCTGATGCCTTTGTGTCAGGACACGAATACTATGATTTCTATGAAGAAGGATTATTTGTAAAAAAAGCATTGGTGTCAATAGATTCAGAGACGGCAAATGCCATGTTAACGAGCACTGTCTTGGGCAAAGGAATAGAATAAAAAAGGGTAAAAAAAACTGTTCTCAAATTTTATTATTCTATCGAAAAGAGCCGACCGTGAGGCCAGCTCTTTATTTGTATATCAAACAGGAAATGCTGTATCAATAGCCACCACCCTCGATGTCATCAAGGCTCTGGTAACCGTCAAGGTCAAGCTCGTCTGGGTCGTAGTCGTCTTCTCCATACATGTTGCCTTCGATGCCACTGAAGATGTCATCGAGGTTGCCTCCTTGCTTTGGAGCCTTGCCTTTCGATAATGTCACTTCAGGCTGCATCTTGTGGGCCTTTACCTCGATGCTCTTGAGCTGAATGTAGAGATAACGCTCGCACATCATATCGAAGCAGAAGAGAACCTTCTGCTTCTCTTTTTGTATGAGGTCATCAAGATGGGTCTTCTCCATGATTGGTCCACTGTCGCGAGTAGGGTCTTCGTTCATATCGACCATAGTGATTTCGGTAAGCTTGGTCCAATCTGAATCACAGATGAAGAAGCTGGTCATCTCATCGTTCTTGTAGTTACAGCTCTTGATAATCGTGTTGTGAAGATCAAGGAATGTAGCTTCAGCATCGATGTCTATTTCGCGACGGAAATCCTCGACCTCGTCGCTAAGGATTACGAAATGATAAACCATATTATTCTTATTTGGGGAGATAACTCCCATTATCTCCTAACTAAATATTACATATTTCCAGCAATGATTCCGCGATCGCTGCTCTTGATGAACGAGATGAGGTAATCGCGCTCTGGAGTCTGAGGACACTCGGCCTCGATCTTTTCGCATGCGTGAGTCACATTGAGTCCTGACATATAGAGGATGCGGTACATCTCCTGAATCTGGATGATCTGTTCAGTAGAGAATCCACGACGGCGCAGACCCACTATGTTAAGTCCCATATACTTGGCTGGAGTGCGGCCGACCATAGAGTAAGGAGGAATGTCTTTAGTCAAGCCCGAACCACCCTGGATCATGCAGTATGAGCCAATGTGGGTGAACTGGTGGATGAGAGTGCCGCCACCGATCACTGCACAAGGATCGACTACAACCTCACCTGCCATCTGCACAGAGTTGCTCATTATCACGCCATCGCCCACATTGCAGTCGTGAGCCACGTGGCAGTAAGCCATGATCATGCAGTTGCTTCCCACCTTGGTCACTTGCTTTGAAGCAGTGGCGCGATGGATGGTCACGCATTCGTGCAGCTGAGTGTTGTTGCCAATCTCGACAGTGGTATATTCGCCCTTGAACTTCAAGTCCTGAGGAGTAGTAGCAATACATGCGCCTGGGAAGATGTGGCAGTTCTTGCCGATGCGTGCTCCAGGGAATATTGTCACATTGTTTTCAATGATGGTGCCCTCGCCAATCACTGTATCATTGTAGATACAAGAGAATGGTCCAATCTTGACGCCCTCGCCAATCTGTGCACCTGGTTCGATATATGCTAATGGAGAAATGTTGCTCATAAACTATATAAATCACTTATTCTTAATAATCTGTGCCATGAACTCTGCTTCGCTCACGATTTTGTCGCCTACGAAGGCGTAGCCCTTCATCTGGGCAATGCCTCGGCGGAGAGGAGTCATGAAGCTAACGCGGAAGATGAGAGTGTCGCCTGGGACTACCTTCTGGCGGAACTTCACATTGTCGATCTTCATGAAGTAGGTAGAGTAGCGCTCTGGCTCATCAACACAGCTCAACACGAGGATACCCGAGCACTGTGCCATGGCCTCAACCTGAAGCACACCTGGCATAACTGGCTCTTCAGGGAAGTGACCAACGAAGAAAGGCTCGTTGGCTGTCACGCTCTTGATTCCCACTACATAGTCGTTGTCCTCGATCTCCACGATCTTATCGACCAGCTGCATAGGATAGCGGTGAGGCATAACCTTCTTGATACCCACATTATCCATCACAGGAGCCTTATTTGGGTCATAGATAGGAGCCTGAATCTCGGTGCGCTTCATATCCTTGCGCACAGCACGGGCCAATTTGTTGTTGATCATGTGACCAGGCTTGGTAGCGATGACACGACCTTCGATGAACTTGCCGATGAGTGCGAGGTCGCCAATGATGTCGAGGAGCTTGTGGCGAGCAGGTTCATTGTCCCATGCCAGAGGACGTTTCTGGACATATCCGAGAGTATCGGCACATGGAGCCTCGGCACCGATAGCATGAGCGAGCTTGTCGAGCTCTGCCTGTTCAACCTTCTGGTCGTAGATGACTACAGCATTGTCAAGGTCACCACCCTTGATGAGGTTGGCATTGAGGAGAGGCTGAATCTCACGCACGAAGACGAATGTTCGGGCAGCAGCAACCTCCTGCTTGAAGTCTGCCATGTTGTTGAGCACAGCATACTGGTTGTTGAGCACTGGCGAAGGATAATCTACGAAGGTAGTCACCGAGAAATGATCGTCTGGATAAATCTCAAGCTTGAGCCCGTTCTCGTCGGTCACCTCATATTTCTTAGTGATGCGGAACACCTCACGCTTGGCATCCTGTTCCACAACACCAACCTTCTCAATAGCCTCAGAATAGAGTATTGACGAGCCGTCGAGAATAGGGAACTCTGGAGCATTGACTTGAATGGCACAGTTGTCGATACCTGCGCAATAGAGAGCTGCCATGGCATGTTCGATGGTTGAGATCACCACATCGCCCTTCTTGATTACTGTGCCGCGATGAGTAGCTGCCACATTGTCGGCTACAGCTTCGATTACTGGTTGCTCTGGGAGGTCGATACGCTGTATGGTGTAACCAGTATCAGCAGGAGCAGGGTTGAATGTTACAGTGATATCAAGGCCAGTATGCAAGCCTTTGCCTGAAAAGGAGAAACTCTCCTTCAGTGTCTGTTGTTTCTGTTGCATTTTATTCTTGATTATTTAATTATTTTGCGAGTTCTTTCTTCAGTTTCTGGATGTCGGTCTGCATGTCTGGCAAGCGCTTGAGATATACAGCCTGACGAGCCCATTCGCGGGCAGGGATTACTGGATAGCCCATAAGGGTGTTGCCGCTGCCGATGTTTCCAGGGATGCCCGACTGTGCACCGAAGGTGTTCTGGTCGCCGATAGTGCATTGTCCAGCCACACCCACCTGACCTGCGAAGGTGTTCCATGAGCCGATCTTGGTTGTGCCAGCTACGCCCACTTGCGAGCAGAAGATGTTGTTTTCCTTGGTCACTACGTTATGACCAATCTGTACGAGATTGTCGAGTTTTGTGCCACGGCCTATCACAGTGTGACCCATAGTAGCTCGGTCGATGGTGGTGTTGGCACCAACCTCATTGTCGCCCTCAAGGATAACATTGCCTATTTGCGAGATCTTCTGATATTCGCCGTTCACAGGAGCGAAGCCGAAGCCGTCTGCACCTATCACACATCCAGCATGAAGTATTGTGTTATCGCCAATCACACAGTCGTGATAGACTTTCGCACCAGCATAGATAATACAGTTCTTGCCCACCTTGACGTTCTCACCGAGATAGACTTGAGGGTATATCTGTGGTCACGCCCTTGGCAAGGTAGGCAAAGGCACCCACATATGCATCGGCTGGGACGCTCACCGAAGTGTCGATATACGAAGGCTGTTCGATGCCTTGTTTCTTTGGATTGAGGGCAGCCTGCACCATATTGAGCAGCATACCCATAGCGGCACGGGCATCAGCCACCTTGACCAATGTTGTCTTTACTTCTCCTTCCACCTCAATCGACTTGTCGATAAGCACTATCGACGATTGGGTTGAATAGACATACTCTGTGTATTTTGGATTGGCAAGGAATGACAATGCTCCTTCGTGTCCTTCTTCGATTTTTGCGAGGTCCGACACTTTCACATTCGGATCTCCAATCACTTCGCCTTGCAGGAAGGCTGCTATCTGTTGAGCTGTAAATTCCATTTCCTTCTTTGATTATTTATCGTGCAAATATAATAATTTTTTTGGTTTTCATGGTAGAGAATTGCTTTTTTTCTGCCTAATATTCAAGAAAACGCTACTTTCGTTCAACAAAATCGCCTTCTTTGCTATATTTACAATGTATAATTCATGCAATAATGACGTATGCCATGAACATTGTTTCGGTGGTCAATCTGGTCAAACGGCGATACTTTGAGCCATGTTCAGCCGTAAGCTGGGAGTCTAGTTGTGCTAGTGTCGCATAGTCTGCTGCTGGTGTGATATAGAATTCTCCGGTCTGTTCGGTTGTGAGGTTTCGGTCGAAATAGAGTCTTGCCACAACACCCATGGTGCAGCGCAGGTTCATCTCGACACAGGGATGCACCATCAGCTCAGTATTGCCAGCTGAACGGAATGTCATCATGTCTATTCCCACGTATCCCACTTCCCAAGTCTTGTTCATCAATGGAGCGAACATCTCGCCTAAGATCTTCCTCAATGTCTTCTTGGCAATGGCACATGCCGATGGGAGAGAGGCTTCAATTCGTTCATTTGCCATGAGCTTGCCACAGCGGTAGGTGCCCGAGTCGTCGTTGTCGAAAAGCGAATAGCCGATAAACTCCACCGTCTCGCGTCCGACATAGAAAAGCATGGCAAAGTCCTGCTCCTTGTCATACCAAGGTTCAGCCACTATGCTTCCCATTTTTCTGATTGTGGCTGCTCCATGCTTCACTATGGCGTCTCTGGGAATGATGTGCGAAAACGACAGACCGCGTCCGCTACTGCTCCATGGTGTCTTGAGCACATAGCGGCTGTGGGTCTCTACGTAGGCCACGAGACTCTCTTCGCTGTCGATGACCACAGGCATTTCTATCCCCTTGAACACATCATGCTCCTGCCTCAGTCGCTCGATGATGCTGACCGTAGTCTTCCTCGACGAAAGCTCGCGCAAAGCCTGCAAGTCATCGTCAGAAGGCAGGTCTTTCATCTTTGTCTTGTAGGTCTTGTTGAGCAAGACCCGTGTGTCATAGTCCCATCCCCAAGCTATCTTGCCTTCCTTGCCGTCTCTCTGCCATATATCGGCCAGCTCTGCAAGGTCGTTTTGCAGTTTCAAGGCAGCGAAAGGCGGATTGAAGTGCCTGACACCGATGGAGAGGGCTATGTCGTGGGAAGGGAAGAAGAGGTGCATGGATTATGAGAAAAACCGCCCTATCGAGAATGAATAGACAGCCTCGAGCGTATAGAATGTCATCAGTGCCGATATCACCAGCTTGGCACCGGTAGTCAGCAGGAATGAGACGAACGACATCAATGCGACGCGTGTAGCCTTGCCCAACGATGAGTTGTTGGTCATCTCACCGAAGAACGCACCTGCCAATGGACCTACAATCAGACCTATAGGCATGAAGAACAGCCCCGCAATAAGTCCTAATGTCGAGCCCCAGATCGCAGCCTTCGAACCTCCGCCTACCTTGGTAAGCCAGATAGGTGCCACATAGTCGAGCACACTCACAATGATGGTGAGCACCAACATCCATATCAGCAGTTCGGTCGATATGGTTCCCGGACAGATGAAATAGACTGTCAGAAGCGAAGCAAACGACAGCGGAGGACCCGGTAAGGCAGGCACAATAGCCCCCACAATGCCAGTGAGCGACAGCAATACAGCTATCAGCAGAACGATAATAATCAATACAGTCATCATCAATAAAAAAATCAGTAATCAGTAATCAATAATCAGTAATCAATAATCACGTTTCTTGTTCCGTCTTCCTCCACGGTGATATTGACATTCACCACATCGCCAGGGAGCAGTTCCTCCACGTTCTCTGGCCATTCGATGAAGCACAGAGCGCCACAATCCATATAGTCCTCGAATCCGAAGTCGAGCGCTTCTTCAAGTTCCTTGATGCGGTAGCAGTCAAAGTGGTAGATAAGTTCGGCAGTTGCGCTGCGATACTCGTTGACGATGGCGAAAGTCGGTGAGTTCACCTCGTCTTCCACGCCGAGCACGTCGCAGATAGCCTTGATGAATGTGGTCTTGCCTGCACCCATTTCTCCACGGAATGCAAACACCGTATTGTCGCCCATGTTGGCGATGAAGTCATGCGCTGCCTGTGGCAGGTCTTCGATAGTCTTGATCTTGATTGTCATAATAGAAAAAAAGAAAAGTTTCGAAAAGTTTCGCTTTTCGAAAGAAGTCGTTAATACTCTCTTTCTCCAAAGATGTGCGAGCCTATTCTCACCATGTTCGATCCTTCGTCAATGGCTATCTTGAAGTCTTCGCTCATGCCGAACGAACGAATGGCGAATTGCTCTGCCGTTATGCCCTGTTGAGCCAATGGCCCCTCGAGCAGCTGTCGGTAATAGGACATGAGTCGGCGGAACTCGCTTCTGATCTGAGTCTCGTCGTCGGTGAAAGTCGCCATTGCCATGATGCCTTTCATATTCACGTTTGGCCAACGCTGACCAATGTTCACGTCCGAGAGCAGTTCAATCAACTCTTCTGGATTGAAGCCCGATTTCGATTCCTCCTGAGCAATATGCACTTCAAGCAGCACATCGATGACTCGGCCTATCTTAGCCGCTTGTTTCTGAATTTCGTCGAGCAGGCGTTCCGAATCCACGCTCTGAATCAGGCTGATGAAAGGTGCAATATACTTCACCTTGTTAGTCTGCAGATGGCCGATGAAGTGCCACTCGATGTCCTTGGGCAGGGTTTCCCATTTCAGTCGCACTTCCTGTTCGCGACTTTCGCCGAAGATCCTCTGTCCTGCATCGTAAGCCTCCTTCACGGCCTCGATTGGGTGGTACTTCGACACTGCGCAGAGAGTCACCCCCTCTGGCAGTTCGCTTCTCACCTCTTTTATTCTTTCTGCAACTTGCATAGACAAATGTCTCTATATCCTTGTCTCTTAATTCTGATTCGCATCCTGCACCTCCTTGACCTGCATACCAAAGACATCCATCAGCAGGGTTTCCGAGATAGTATTGATCTCCCAGTCACTCATGGTGCCCTTCATGCCGTCCTCGAGGTTCTTGACAGCACGCTGGAAGTCGCTTGCCTGCACCAGCATGGTACTTGCAGCCTTCTTCTCCACACCTGTCTTCTCGTCGATAGTGATGAACATTACCTTTGCGCGATACCACTTGTCGCCTTCCGGGTCGATGAAGAGTTCGCTGATGCGAGCCTTCTTGACTGCAGCCACCTCAAACTCTCCCACGATATATGGAGTCATCTCCTCGATAATGCGTTTTTCAGCTTCTGTAAAGCTCATTGCATCAACGAGATAAGCTTCTGTCACTTTCTTTTGAGTGCCAGTTTCAAGTGTCTTCTCATACTTCACCTTGCACTCATACCAATTATTCATTGCCATAATTCCTTAGTCTTTTAAGTGTTCAATAGTTTGTTCAATAAAATCTAGCACTTCCTCGCGGCCTATGCCTTTGCTCGATGAAGTGGCAAACATCGGAGGCAGCTCTTCCCAGTCCTCGCTCAACCGTTCCTTATATGCCTTGAAGTTCATCTGCCACTGTCGGTTGCTTATCTTGTCGAGCTTGGTGAAGACAATAGCAAAAGGGATGCCGTTTTCGCCAAGCATCGTTATAAAGTCGAGATCGACCTTCATGGGCGCATGACGCGAGTCGATGAGCACGAAGAGGCAGGTCATCTCCTGACGGTGGAGGATATATCCGTTGATCAGTCTCTTCAGTTTCTCGGTGCCAGCCTTTCCCACATTGGCAAATCCATAGCCAGGGAGATCGACTATCCACCAGCTGTCGTTGATCCTGAAATGGTTGATCAGCAGGGTCTTGCCTGGGGTCTGGCTCGTCTTTGCCAAGCCATTGTGGTTGGTCAGCATATTGATGAGCGACGATTTGCCCACGTTGCTTCGTCCGATGAAGGCGAACTCGGGCTGATTCGTCTGTGGGCACTTGCTGTAATCAGGGTTGCTGACCACGTATTCCGATTTGTTGATGTTCATGTCTTCTTATTTTATCTTGTCAAAGCCTTCGCCAAACACACCCTGGCAGAACGTCTGCGAAACCATCGCGTTTGGGTCGATGGCCTTGATGATGTTGAATACATATTGCGACTCGTACTTACGCGAGAGCACCATCACCACCTGCACAGGTTTCTTGCTGTACCAGCCTTCGCCGTTGAGGATGGTCACGCCACGATGCATCTCCTTGTTGATGGCATCGGCAATCACGTCATATCGCTTCGAGATAATCATGAACTGCACTGTCTGTCGCGAACCATTGACCACATAGTCGAGCATCGTGCTGGCTATCAGGGTGAAAACCACACCATAGACAATGACCTCGAAGCTGTGGAACAGGATGTATGACGAACAGATAATGGCGATATCCACCGTCTGCAAGGCACGTCCTATCGACATTGTCGAATGTTTATTGATCAATGCCACTACGATATCCGTGCCACCTGTCGAGCCATTGTGGGTGAAGACCAGTCCGAGTCCCGCACCCGACATCATGGCACCTATCACAAGGTGCATGAAACGGTCTTCGCCTGGTGTGATCACGGGGAACATCGAGAACACCCATTGGAAGAGCGACACGAGTGTCGAAAGCATTGTCACGCCTACTATGGTGCGAATGGTGAACTGTCGCGTCAGAGCCGTAAATGCAATGGCAAGGAGACCGAGGTTGATGAGCCAGATCATGACACCAGGAGTCCAGCCAAACGCGTAATACAGGATAGAGGCAATACCCGACACACCACCCATCACGAACCTCTCGGGAAGGATGAAGGCATTGAAGCCGATAGCATAGAGCAGCACGCCCAAGAAAATGAAGAAATAGTCTTTCACCTGAATGACGAAGGCTCTTCTTTCAACAATGTTCTTAAACTTTGACATAGTTGTTTGATAATTTCGTCGCGAAGATACTTCAGTTTCTCCAAATTACCAAATATTTTGGCTAAAAAGCAGAACTCCATATCTACTATTTATTTTTTTTTCTATTTATTTGGAACTCTCATTTTATATTTATATATTTGCCGCGAAATTTGCAACGACATTACCTGCAAAATATATTAATCTTAAAAAAATAAAACATTATCTTTATGGCACAAACCGACAAAGGCTCAAAAGCCTATCTTTTCTCTATTGTCCTTGTGGCTGTCCTCGGAGGCTTGCTGTTCGGCTACGACACAGCGGTCATCTCGGGAGCGGAAAAAGGACTACAAGCCTTCTTTATGGGCGCAAGTGACTTCACCTATACCGATTTCTGGCACGGCTTCACCAGTTCGAGCGCACTCATCGGCTGTATCATCGGCTCGGGCATCTCGGGCATCTTGGCGTCAAGCTGGGGCCGCAAGAAGTCGCTAATCTTCGCAGGTATCATGTTCTTCGTCTCTGCATGGGGATCGATGTGTCCTGAATCCATGGTTCTTGCCGAGGGCGAGCCAAACCTCACTCTCCTCATCGTGTTCAATATCTACCGTGTCATCGGTGGCGTGGGCGTAGGTCTCGCTTCGGCTGTCTGCCCTATGTACATTGGTGAGATTGCTCCGAGCAATATACGCGGTATGCTTGTCAGCTGGAATCAGTTTGCCATCATCTTCGGACAGCTCGTGGTCTATTTTGTCAATTTCTTCATCCTTGGCGACCACATCGCTCCAGCCATCCAGAGCATTGGCGAAGGCATGAACAAGATTCTCAATCCAGCCGAGTCGGCTTGGGCTATCGAGACTGGCTGGCGCTATATGTTCGGATCGGAGATGGTTCCTGCAGGACTCTTTGCCATCCTCATCTGTTTCGTTCCTGAAACTCCTCGCTACCTTGCCATGATAGGTCAGGACGAGAAGGCAGAGACCATCCTTGCCCGAATCAACGGAGCTCAGAAGGCAAAGGAGATTCTCAACGACATCAAGAACACCGTCACCGAGAAGACCGAGCGACTCATGACCTACGGCTTCCTCTGCATCTTCGTCGGCATCATGCTCTCTGTGTTCCAGCAGGCAGTTGGCATCAATGCGGTTCTCTATTACGCACCTCGCATCTACGAGGCAATGGGCTTCGACGATCCTATGATGCTCACCGTCTTCAACGGCATCGTCAACCTTGGCTTCACCTGTGTGGCTATCTTCACCGTCGAGAAGCTCGGACGAAAGCCTCTTCTCATCACTGGCTCATTGGGTATGGCAATAGGAGCCATCGGAGTGGCATGCACCTTCGGCAATCCAGACCTCCAGCTCCTCTGCATGATCTCTATCATGGTCTATTCGGCATCGTTCATGTTCTCATGGGGTCCAATCTGCTGGGTGCTCATTGCCGAAGTCTTCCCTAACACCATCCGTGGTGCAGCCGTAGCCATCGCCGTGGCTTTCCAGTGGATCTTCAACTGGATTGTCTCTACATCGTTCGTGCCTATGGCCAACAGCCTCGGCTTCTGGTTCGTCTATGGCATGTATGGCGTCATCTGCGTCATTGCCGCAGTCTTCGTCTGGAAGCTCGTCCCTGAGACCAAGGGCAAGACTCTCGAAGACATGACCAAGCTTTGGAAGAAGAAATAATACACCTACAACACTCCAGGTCATCTCTGATTAATCAATCAAATTAATCAATCAAAGAAGACCTGGATTTTTTTATTTTGCACTTTAAACCTTTTCTATTGGTACTTGTCACAATTGTACATTACATTACTTTAATCGTTATTTATTATGCGTAAACTTTTTATTTTCGCTATCACAGCCCTTGCCATGTTGGCAGGCTCAGGTGAAGCAAATGCACAGTGGGGCAGACCTGCTCCAGAAGATCCTACGGGTCTTAAAGATGCCTACAAAGACTATTTTAAGGTCGGTGTCGCTGTTAACATGCGTAACATGCGCAACCAGGACGAGATCAAGCTCATCCTGAAGGAGTACAACAGCATCACTGCCGAAAACGACCACAAGGTAGGAGAGATCAATCCTAAGGAGGGCGTGTATAACTGGGGTCCAGCCGACTCGATCGCCGATTTCTGTCGCGCCAACAATCTCCCTATGCGTCTCCACAACCTCTGCTGGCACAGCCAGTTTGCCGATTGGATGATGTATGACAAGAAGGGTAAATTCGTCAAGAAGGAGGTGTTCTACAAGCGTCTCCGCGAGTATATCATGACCGTCGTACAGCGCTATGCCGATGTCACTTATGCCATCGACGTTGTCAACGAGGCAATGGCCGACGATGCTCGTCCACGTTTCCTTGGTCCAGGCAAGGGCTTCGAGACTCCAAGTCCATACCGTCAGTCTAATCTCTTCAAGCTCTGTGGTGATGAGTTCATCGCCAAGGCATTCCAGTTTGCCGAAGAAGCCATCGTTGCTGCTGGCAAGCCAGAGATTCAGCTCTACTACAACGACTACAATGCAGCCGACCCTGGTAAGCGCGACCGCATCTACGACATGGTCAAGAAGATGAAGGAGGAGTATGGCGTGCGTGTCGATGGTATCGGTATGCAGGGACACTACAATGTATATGGTCCAAGCAACGATGATATAGACGCTGCTATCACCAAGTATGCCACTATCGTCAAGAATGTGCAGTTCACCGAGATGGACATTCGCGCCAACGAGGAGATGGGTGGTCAGCTTCGTTTCAGTCGTCAGGGCATGGAGATCAAGCCATACGTTCGCGACCTTCACACTGCCAAGTGGAACGACCTCTTCCGTATTCTACGCAAGCACAAGGATGTCATCAACTCTGTGACTTTCTGGAATGTATCTGATAAGGACTCTTGGGTAGGTACTGCCAACTATCCTCTTCTCTTCGACAAGGACCTCAAGAAGAAGGCTGCCTACAACGCTGTCAAGAAGTTCGACGTTGCTGTCGATAATGCTGTCATCAAGGAAGATTTCGTGCCAAACAGCCTCAACCAGCCAGGTCAGCAGTATCCTCAGGTCAACTCTCAGGGCTATGCTCGCTTCCGCATCGACGCTCCTCAGGCTAAGTCGGTAATCGTCAGCCTCGGTCTCGGCGGTCACGGTGGCACTGTGCTCCACAAGAACAAGGAGGGCATCTGGGAAGGCACAACTGAAGCTCCAATGGATCCAGGTTTCCACTACTATCACCTCACTATCGACGGTGCTACTGTCAACGACCCAGGTACAGGCAACTTCTTTGGCTCATGCCGATGGGAGAGTGGTATCGAGATCCCAACCAATGCCGATAAAGACTTCTATGCCATCCGCAACGACATAGAGCATGGTCAGTATCACGAGATTCAGTTCTGGAGCGAAAGCACCAAGATGATGAAGCGTGCCTTTGTATATACTCCTGCAGGTTATGGCAAGAACCTCGACAAGAAGGGCAATGTCGTAGCCAAGGGTACTCAGAAGCGTTATCCAGTGCTTTATCTCCAGCATGGTTGGGGTGAGAACGAGACATCTTGGCCAGTTCAGGGTCATGTCAACCACATCATGGACAATCTCATTGCCGATGGCAAGTGCGACCCATTCATCGTAGTTATGACCTATGGCATGACCAATGACGTCAAGTTCGGTTCGCTCGGCCGTGGTGGTGACTTCCACTCTGCTTTCGAGAAGGTGCTCATCGACGAGCTCATCCCATACATCGATGCCAATTTCAACACCATCGCCGACCGTGACCACCGCGCCATGGCAGGTCTCTCGATGGGAGGCATGGAGACTCACCTCATCACCCTCGACCGTCCTGATGTCTTCGGCTACTGGGGACTCCTCTCAGGTGGACTCTACACCAAGGAAGAGCTCGACAAGGCATCTGAAACTGCAAAGCCACATCTCGTCTTCATGTCAACAGGCGAGAAAGAGAACCCTGTAGGCACTCGCAAGGCTGCCGACGACCTCAATGCCGCTGGCTACAATGCCATGAGCCATGTCTCAGAAGGCACAGCCCACGAGTTCCTCACTTGGCGACGTGCACTCTATACAGTAGCTCCATTCCTCTTCAAGAAGTAATTCAGATCAACGATAACTATAACAATCAGGATAGCAAGAAAACTGTCTGCTGTCCTGATTGTTTTTTATTCGTCTTTCCATTCTAATTTGTTGATTCTATTGGTATAAACATTTCGCCTTTGGACACCCAGTTACCTCGGTTACCTTGGTTACTCCGGTTACTCCACATGTTGGTATTGGGGAAAAGGGGTTTTAATTATATATAATATATAATATATTATATATTATATATAATTAAACATCTATATATACCAGCCCACACGAAAAAATATCCACATGAGGGGTAACCGCGGTAACCGGAGTAACTGTCTTTTCCTGAATAAGGTTTACACATTTAAGTGTTA
>SAMEA3663299__coassemble_148_pt1 | contig 40739 bp, 34 predicted proteins | sample SAMEA3663299__metabat2_low_PE_005 | metagenome-assembled genome bin SAMEA3663299 (sample SAMEA3663299) | pig gut metagenome | biome: pig gut; feature: pig-associated habitat; material: faeces | place: China | collected 2013
CCCAACTTACTAATTTATCGTATATTTCTTTTGGAGATTTCTCAGATTTAGAACAAAGATTGGCGGCCTTGTTCAGAGCCTTATCGTAGCTTAATGTTGTCATAATAATGCAGAAATCATTCGGTTATTACCGTTTATGTCTTTTCGTAAAACAATGTTGTTATATCCAAGGTCAGAGAGCAACTGACATGTTTCGTTTCCGAGGGCCGCATTGATCTCGAAATAGAGATGTCCGCCATGTTTAAGATTCTTCAGACCGAAACGTCCTATTGCACGATAGAAAATCAGCGGGTCATCGTCGGGCACGAATAGAGCCAGATGAGGCTCGTGGTCAAGAACATTGGGAGACATCTCGCCCTTCTCTTTGTTCATGACATAAGGAGGATTGCTGACAATGACATCAAACTTATCAACATCTGGGTGTTTATAACGCTCATCTTGCGACGCGAGGATATCCTTTTGCATGAAGCTTATATTGCTGATGTTTAGACGTTCGGCATTGCGACATGCAGTTTCTAACGCCTCTGTTGATAAGTCGAATGCAACGATTTGTGAATTGTTGATAAGTGCAGCCAAAGAGATGGCAATACATCCGCTGCCAGTGCCAATGTCGAGAATTTGTGAGCCAGCGGGTGTTTCTTTGGCAATCCAATTTACGAGTTCGGCTGTTTCAGGTCGAGGGATTAATACATTGGGATTAACCTCGAACTTCCTCCCGAGGAAATATTCGTAACCCAGAACCTGCTGCATCGGGACACCCTCGGCGAGCCGCGAAGCATAATCTGACAAAATCTGAGTCTTGTCGTCGGGCAAGACTATGTCGGGGTGCATGATCATATCGACTTTAGATATGCCACAAACCTCTTCCAAGAGGATTGCAATAATCGATTTTGCCTCTCGCACTTCATACAATGAAGAGAGTGATTGCTTGAGTTTTGCTATAGAGTTTTGCATGTGCAAATGTAATGTTTTTTTTGCTTTCAAAAGGTTGAAAATATGAAAAAAGATATACAATTTGGCAAAATAGTCTAAAAATATCTAAATTATACATCTTGAAAAATAAAACTTTGCGATATTTTTTGTAACTTCGCGCCGCAATAATTATAGGCATTGAGCCTTTATATAACAGAATATGACATCATATACAAAGATATCAACATTGATAATTTGCGCATTTGCGCTTTGTCTGTCACTCGTCAGCTGCCTTGGGGGTAGCGACTCGGAGACCATATATACCAACATGCAGAATGCTACAATCACTTCGTTCTCGGTTTCCGATAATGATGACGTCTGCCCAAATCTCTCGAGTTATACTTTCACCATTGACAATTATGGCAAAAGTGACCCTCAGCTCTCGGCAAGAGTGCCAAATTCGGGTATTATCTTTAATGCCGACTCTCTGCCTGTAGGTTCCATTCCAGACTCTTTGACAATCAGTCTTGAATACAAGGCATTGTCGAGCATTGTGTTCACACAGTATAATGAATCGGGCAATATCCGCAATACGGTCAATTATGCCGACACCCAGTATGTGTCGTTTGATGACTATGCCACAACCCGTCTCGATCTTGTTTCGTCGGATGGGCAATATAAGAAATCGTATTTTGTGAAGATTAACATCCACAAAGTTGCTGGAGACACCGTGCGCTGGCAATATGTTGCCAAAGACCTGTGGGACACTGCAGAGATTGCAGATCAGGCAGTTGCTGCTATTGGCGATGGCCTTTTCTGGTTCAAGGAATACGATTCGTCACTTGTGACAGTGTGTACAGCAGACATCAACAACCCAAAGGTGTGGAGCGAAGAGACTGATATTGTTTCGACAGATTCACCATCGCTTGCTTCGATTTACAGCTGGAACAACACGTTCTATGCCGCAGGAAAAGACGGCTCGGTCATGACATCGACAGATGGAATAAACTGGAACTCAACAGAGAGTGCTGTCCGGTTTGTCAGTATTCTTGGCGTTCAATTTGCGACAAAGAACTATAATGAACATCTTCATGCTATCGTAAAAGACGGCGATGCCTATCGTTTTGCCAAGACATTCGATGGCATCAACTGGGAGATTGGCGACCTTTGCCCAGAGGGATTCCCTGTCCGCAATTTTTCACAACCGCTTTCTGACAAGGCCAAGCCACAGGCGGGCAATGTCACATCTCGTCTCTATATCGTAGGTGGAGAAACAGCCAACGGAGATATGACCTCAAGCACTTGGTCGTGCGATGGTTTTTCTTGGGCGGAATTCCAGCAGGGTTTCATGCCGGCCATGACTCGTCCGGCAATCATACAATATACTCTTGATACAGATGCGCCAAAGTCTTTGTGGATTTTGTGGCCAGGTATTAATGCCAGCGGAATCGCCAATAACGATATTTACTTCAGTGAGAACAAAGGTGTGACCTGGAAGCTTTTCAAGAGAGAGTTCAGCAAATATGCCGACACAAAGAAAATCATGCCTGTGGGTCATGTGTCTGGCATATTGAACCCAAATAACTATTGGATGTATTTCTTCGGAGGTGTTGATTCAGAAGGCAAACAGCAAGCAAATATATTTGGCGGACAGCTGATGACGCTTGTTTTTGACAAAATAAAATAACTATGTGCCGTACAACAGTTCTCGTCCTTTTGCTTTTGTGCTTTTTCAGCACAAGAGCCCAAGAACCGGATTACATGTATGAATTCGGTGTAGGAGGAGGATTGAGCTGGGCGTATGGTGATATTAATAAAAGCAAGGCATTGTATAAGCCTGGAGGTGCGATAAGCATTCTTGCAAGATATAATGCCAATCCGCGTTGGGCATTTGTAGCGGATATCTCAACCTTTGGTATCAAAGGTGACTGTAAGGATTTTGACGATGTCTTTCCTGAGAGTCATCCCCGGTCGTTTGACAATCGAGCCTGGATGCTCTCTGTCCGTCCGGAGATTCATTTCTGGAACTATGGCTGGGTCAACGATTACCGCGAGAAGAAACATCTTGTGCCATTTCTTACATCTGGCATTGGGGGCGGCTTCTCGTCGGGCGATGGAGACACTGGAGCATTATTTGCGCTACAAGTAGGTGCGGGTGCTAAGTGGAAATTGTCGCCAAGGGTGAATGCTCAGCTCACGTGCTTGTTTTGCCGCACTTTCGGAGACAAAGCAGATGGCATTACAGACCCTTATGCTCTTGGCAGCAACACATGGGCCAATTCCGATTGGATAGGCTCTTTGGTGTTGAGCATGACGTTCGACTTCAAGGAACGTTGCATGAGCTGTAACAAAGAATGAAAATCTTAATTAATACAAGTTATGTCAGATTTACTTGATCAGATTGACAAGACAAGGACCCCAAAGCATATTGCCATCATCATGGATGGCAATGGCCGCTGGGCTAAGCAGAAAGGTCTGGATCGTAGTTTGGGCCACAAGGAAGGCATCACTGCATTGCATAAGACCCTTGAAGCCGCAAACGAAGTTGGTGTAAAATATGTTACGGTATATACATTCTCAACCGAAAACTGGAACCGCCCGAAAGAGGAAGTAGAAGCATTGATGAATCTGGTTTCATATAGTGTGCGACTTGAAACACCGACACTTGTGTCGAGTGGTACCCGTCTGGAGTGCATTGGAGACTTGAGCCGTTTGCCTAAAGCCGCACTTGAGAGTATTGAATACTGCAAGCGCGAGACAGCAAAAGGCACTGCAGCCACTCTGATTCTTGCCCTCAACTATTCGAGCCGATGGGAAATCACCAAAGCAGCACAGGATCTTGCACGAAAGGCAGCCAATGGAGAGATTCGCCCTGAAGATATCGATGCAGATATGTTTAGCCAGCATCTTGCCACTGCCAATTATCCAGAACCCGACCTGTTGATTCGTACTGGAGGAGAGCAACGCATCTCAAACTATCTGCTTTGGCAAATCTCATATTCCGAGCTGTATTTCTGTGATACTTATTGGCCAGACTTCGGACGTGATGACTTATTCAAGGCGATCATCGAATACCAGAATCGCGAACGTCGTTTTGGAAAGACATCGGCACAGATACAGGCAGAGCAAGTCTAAATGGTAGATGCAGGCATGAGCTGTCATTAACAACATAATAAATATATAATGAGAAAGTTTTGCATAGCAATCTTGATGCTAATAGCGGTATTGCCAACATTTGCACAAGAGCAAACCGACACTATCTACAACCCGATTGTGAATCACACCAGTCAGGTTGCACGCAAATATACTATACGAGGCATTGAGATTAGTGGAGCCGACAACTATGAGGATTATGTGCTCATAGGCTTCTCGGGTCTGTCGCTAGGACAGGTAATATCGGTGCCAGGTGACGAGATTACCAATGCTGTGCGCCGTTTTTGGCGGCAGGGTCTTTTCAGCGATGTGAAGATCACGCTCGAGAAGGTATATGGAGACGAATGTTGGATCAAGATTGCCCTCACTCAGCGTCCTCGAATAGGAGAGATAGAGTATGATGGCGTAAAGAAAAGCGAACGAGAAGACCTTGATGTCCAGATAGGAGTGGCAAAGGGAGGACAGGTGACACCTAACGTCCTTGACCGAGCCAAGACCATCATCAAACGCTATTATGACGGTAAGGGTTACAAGAATGCCGATGTCGAGATTTACCAGACCGACGACAAGGATCATGAGAATATGGTTGATCTCACTATCGTAGTCGATAAGCATGAGAAAGTGCGCGTGCATGAGCTCAAGATTGAGGGTCTGGCGCATTGGGATTCGGTAGGAACCAAGCTGCTCCCTTTCAAGAAAGGGTATATGACTTATCTCGGTGCCAATCGTGCGATGAAAAAGACCAATGCCCGTCATAAGTGGTATAACATCTTCCGTGCAAAGAAGTTCACCGAGGACAACTACAAGGAAGACAAAAAGAAACTCATTGAGCGTTATCACGAACTCGGTTATCGTGATGCGCGAATAGTGAGCGACGAGGTGACAAAATATGACGACAAGCATGTCGATGTCGCTTTGAAGGTAGAGGAAGGTCCTAGATATTTCGTGCGTGACATCTCTATTGTCGGTAACAGCGTCGAATCAACAGAGACTCTCTTGCGCTATTTGCAGATGCAGAAGGGAGACGTATATAACCAGAAGAAAATCAATGACCGTATCAATACTGACGAGGATGGTATTGGAACCCTTTATATGGATCAGGGTTATCTCTTTTTTAACCTCACTCCAATCGAGGTTAATATCGAGAAAGACTCAGTCGATCTTGAGCTGCGAATGGTCGAGGGTCCTCAGGCTCATATCAATCGCGTGGTAATCAACGGCAACGACCGTCTGTACGAGCATGTCATTCGCCGTGAGTTGCGCACACGTCCAGGAGAGCTATTCTCTAAGACCGACCTCGTGCGTTCTGCCCGTGAGCTTGCTCAGACAGGACATTTCGACCCGGAGAAGATGAATCCACGTCCAGTGCCAAATGTTGAGGATGGTACAGTAGATATTATCTTCGACCTTGAGTCAAAGGCCAACGACCAAGTGGAGTTCTCGCTTGGTTGGGGCGCAACTGGTCTTATTGGAAAGATCAACCTCAAGCTCACCAATATTTCGATGAAGGATATTTTCCATCCAGAGCGTTATCATGGCATCTATCCATCGGGAGAAGGCGAACAGTTTACGGTAGGAGTGCAAACCAATGCCAAATACTATCAGTCATATTCTATGCAATATGTCAACCCTTGGTTTGGCGGCAAGCGACCTAATTCGCTGAGTCTGTCGGTATTCTATTCTCGCCAGAGCGATATCAACTCTCAGTTCTACAACAAGTCTCTGTATAACAACGGATATTATGGTGGCTATGGTTATGGAGGTTATGGCTATGGTTACGGCTATGGCTATGGCTACGGAAACGGTTATGGCTATAACAGCAATTCGTATGAATATGCCATCGATCCAGACAAGAGCATCCAGATGATTGGTGCGTCGATAGGTTTCGGCAAGCGTCTTAACTGGCCAGACGACTATTTCACTCTTCAGACAGCTCTCAACTATCACGTCTATATACTCAAGGATTGGCAATATTTCCCAATCAGCAATGGTACGAGTCATAGCCTTTCGCTCCAGTTGGTACTCTCGCGTAACTCTATCGACAACCCATACTATACTCGTTCGGGTTCGAGCTTTACGCTGGATACAGAGTTCGCTCCTCCTTACAGCCTGTTCGAGAGCAAGGAGAAGCTGAAGAACGAAGACCGCTATTCAAAAGACAAGATGAAGCTTCTTGAATTCTATAAGGTGAAGTTTTCGTCAAAGATATTCATACCACTTACATCTGGCACCCATACACTGGTCTTCCATGCCCGTTCTGACATGGGTTTCCTTGGCCACTACAACAAGTACAAGCAGTCGCCATTTGATAGCTATTACATGGGTGGCGATGGCAATAGCTACTATTCTTCATCTTATATCACCGAGTATATCCCATTGCGCGGTTATGAGAATGAAGCCATTACCGAGGGTTATCGTGGTGAGGGTAACGTGGCAACATCATATTGCCGCTTCGTAGCCGAGCTTAGATTCCCATTTATGCTTGAATCGTCATCTACCATCTATGGACTTGCTTTTGCAGAAGCAGGTAACGCATGGACAGATATCAAGTACTTCAATCCATTTGCCCTGAAGCGTTCAATGGGTCTCGGTGCGCGAATCTTCCTGCCGATGATTGGTATGCTCGGTATCGACTGGGGTTATGGTTTCGACAAGACATTTGGAAGCAAGACCAACAGCGGTTCAAACTTCCATTTCGTAATAGGACAGGAGTTCTAATTTCAAAACTTAAAAATGTTTACGTCTATGAAAAGAATGTTTATTGCTTGTTTGATGGTGTTTGTGAGTAGTGCAATCGGTGCTTTTGCACAGAAGTATGCATTGATCGATATGGACTATATCTTGAAACAGATACCTCAGTATGAGATGGCTAACGAGCAGCTCGATCAGATCAGCAGCCGTTGGCAGAAAGAAGTCGAGACACTCGCAAAAGAGGCAGAGACCATGTATAAGCAGTATCAAGCTGACATGGTGTTCCTGACAGCCGAACAAAAGACCCAGCGCGAAGAGGCAATACTTGCCAAGGAGAAGGAAGTTCAAGACCTTCGCAACAAGTATTTTGGTCCTGAAGGCGAGCTTTATCAAAAGCGCAATGCTCTTGTCGGTCACATTCAAGACGATATTTATAATGCGGTGAAAGAAGTGGCAGAAAAGAACAATTATGCTATGGTAATTGACCGCGCAAGTGCAGAAAGTGTCATTTTTGCTTCTCCAAAAATCGATATTTCTAAAGAAGTACTGTCAAAATTGGGATATTAAGAAAAATAGTTCTATCTTTGCAATCGGTTTTGTATTGTCAAAAGACATGATTCATTTTCCTCGAAAGAGAAATATAATAACAAAAAATACAAAAGAACATGTTCAAAAAAATTTTACTTGCAGTTGTAATCTGCATCGCAGCAGTTTCTGCTAATGCCCAGACATTTAAGTTCGGCAACATCAACATGGGTGAGATCTTCAACATCATGCCTGAGACAGCTCAGGTTCAGAAGGAAATGGAAGAGCTTCAGGCAACGTATGAGACAGAGCATACCAAGATGTCCGAAGAGTACCAGAAGAAGGTTTCAGACTTCCTTGCAGAGCAGGACAAGCTTGAGAAAAATATTGCAGAGGCTCGCGCTCAGGAGATCGATCAGCTCCAGCAGCGCATCGCCAACTTCCGTGACATGGCAGCTCGCAACCTCCAGACACAGCAGCAGAGCAAGGTTGCTCCTATCATCGAGAAGATCAATAAGGCTATCCAGTCGGTTGGTGAAAAGAACGGCTTTACTTATATCTTCGACCTCAGTCAGGGCAACATCCTTTTCGTGTCTCCATCACAGTGCGTCGATGTTCTTCCACTTGTGAAGGCTGAGCTCGGTATCAAGTAATATAGATACTCAATCAATGGATTTCGCCTCTCAGTTGGGAGTAATAAAAAAGCTCAAGGCAATGCCCTGAGCTTTTTTGTATTATCTAATATGTTTATCGTATCCACAGCAATTCGCGGTATTTCGGCATTGGCCAAACATTGTCGTCAACAATCTCCTCAAGGCTGTCGATTGGACGGCGAATACCCATGAAACTCTCAGCTATTTCGTAATAAGCCATAGCTTTCTCATATGCGTCTTCAATACGATTGGCGATACGACGCTTCTCTACCATTGCATCGACCTTCATCTTTATCTCGGCATTAAAACCAGCTATCTTCTTGATAAGGCTAATTTCGTAAGCGCTCAAGCTTTCCCATTCCTGAGGGAAGAGAGACTTCATCAAAGCCACATTCTTGAGGAGTTGCGACTGGTAAGTAGTTGCAGCAGGAATGATATGATTGATGGCGAGGTCCCCGAGAGTTCGTGCCTCAATCTGAATGAGCTTAACGTAAGTCTCAAACTTCACTTCGTTGCGAGCCTGAAGTTCGGCAGCCGTAAATACCCCAAGCTTCTCGAACATATCGACAGCCGAAGGCTTGACATTCTCAAGGAACATCTTTGGCACACAGCGTTCAGTGTCGAGACCTCGTTTCTGTGCTTCTCTTTGCCACTCGTCTGAATAACCATTGCCATCAAAGCATACAGTGTCGAGCACTTCTGCAATCATTGGCTTGAGTGTGCGCATACAAGCAACTTGCAAGCTGACGCCTGTGGCAAGTTCTGCATCGACCAATTTCTTGAAGTCGATAAGTTGCTCGGCAACAGCCGAATTGAGCGTGGTCATTGCGCCCGAACAGTTAGCCTTAGATCCGACAGCTCGGAACTCAAAACGATTGCCTGTAAAAGCGAATGGTGACGTGCGGTTTCGGTCAGTATTATCGACAAAGATAGCAGGAATCTCAACCAATCCGAGGTCATAAGGATGTTTGCCGGCAATCACTATCTCCGTATCATCGGCGACCGAAAGCAACTTGCGCATCACATCGGTCATCGTCTTGCCGAGAAATGCCGAAATGATAGCAGGAGGGGCCTCGTTGGCACCAAGACGATGAGCATTAGTGGCAGAGGCAATCGAAGCCTTTAGCAAAGCACCATGGCGTTTCAGAGCCATCAGCACGTTGACAAAGAATGTGACAAACTGAAGATTGCCCATTGGATCCTTGCCTGGAGCCAATAGTATGACACCAGTATTGGTGCTGAGCGACCAGTTGTTGTGCTTGCCAGAGCCATTGATTCCCTCGAAAGGCTTCTCGTGCAAAAGGATGCGGAATCCATGGCGACGAGCCACTTTCTTCATGACGCCCATGATGAGCATGTTCTGATCGACAGCAAGATTGGTTTCTCCAAAGATTGGAGCAAACTCAAACTGGTTAGGCGCAACCTCGTTGTGACGGGTTTTCATCGGTATGCCCAAGCGATGTCCCTGAATCTCAAGATCGGTCATGAAAGCCTGCACACGTGTCGGAATCTGTCCGAAATAGTGGTCGTCCATCTGCTGATTCTTGGCAGAAGCATGTCCCATCAGGGTGCGTCCGCAGGCAATGAGGTCAGGACGAGCAGCGTAAAGTCCGTCATCTACCAGGAAATACTCCTGCTCCCAACCGAGATTTGACTGAACATGTGACACCGAAGGATCGAACAGCTGACAGATCGGTAGTGCCGCTTCACACACCGCCTTGATTGACTTTTTCAGAGGAGCCTTATAGTCGAGCGATTCGCCCGTATATGACACGAATACAGTAGGGATAAACAGGCAGTCGTCCATGATAAACACCGGGCTTGTCGGATCCCACGCCGTATATCCTCGTGCCTCGAATGTAGCACGGATGCCGCCACTTGGGAAAGACGAAGCGTCAGGTTCCTGCTGTACGAGCGACGAGCCTTCAAAAGCCTCAATCATTCCGCCCTTCCAGTCATATTCCATGAAAGAGTCATGCTTCTCTGCCGTTGTCTCGGTCAATGGCTGAAACCAATGGCAACAGTGAGTGACGCCATGTTCCATTGCCCATTGCTTCATGCCCGCAGCAACGCCATCGGCAACATCCCTGTCTAATTGCGCCCCATTGTCGATGCAGTTGAGCAAAGCCTTGAGAGTCTTTGCATCGAGATATTTCTGCATCTTTTCCCTGTTGAACACCAACTCACCGAAGTACTCGGATGGTCGTCCTTTGGGTACAGGAAATTCTGCGGCATGCTTCTTTGTCGCTTCATGCACACATTCAAATCTCATCTTGTTCATAGTCCTATTTGTTATTATTTTGCTTGATTTATTTCATTGAACAATAGTTTGTCTGCCAATAAATATTGAGAGTGATTACGAGCCACAAAGTTACACGCATTTTTCATCACTTCCAAATTAATATGGCAAAAGTCACAAAATCAGTTAAAATATATGCCATACTGCTAAATTTGAATAAATAAATTCGTTTTTTTGATAAAAAATCAGTAACTTTGCACGCTTTTCCATAAAGGAAAAACAATAGAAATAGATATGAGCAAGACCAGAATCCTCTTTATCAACACCGAAGTAGAGCCATATATGCCATCTGGGCATTTGGCTGACCTTGGCCGCATTTTGCCTCAGGCAATGCAGGAATCAGGTCATGAGATACGTGTATTCATGCCATGCTTCGGTACCATCAACGAACGAAGGAATCAGCTACATGAGGTGATCAGACTTTCAGGCACCAATCTTGTGGTAAACGAGTCCGACCATCCTTTGATTATTAAGGTTGCAAGCCTGATGCCTCAGCGTATCCAGATATATTTCATCGACAACGAAGAATATTATTCAAGTAGAAAAGTATATTCTGACGAACATGGCGTAGAGTATCCTGATCAGGTAGAACGTTGTTTGTTTTTTGCACACGGTGTTGCCGAAACGGTGCGTAAGCTGCGTTGGACACCCGATGTGATATATTGTCAGGGGTGGTTTGCCGCGGTGGCACCACTTTTCCTCCGTAAGGCTGCAAACGATGATGCGTGCTTCAAACATGCCAAGCTTATATTCGGTTTGTTCAACAACCCATTTGTTACTCCTTGGCCAGCCAAGACTGCCCAGATATTGAAAGTGCCGGGTGTGACCAAGGCCGATATTGCAGACATCAAAGACTTGCAGGTTTCTCACACTATGTTATGCAAACTGGCTGTCAAGTTCTGCGATGGTGTGGTGATTACCGACCCAGACTTGGATCCTGAGTTGCTGGAATATGTAAACGGAAGTGGCAAGCAGATTCTCGATGTCTCTGCCGACGAAGAATTGAATGTTCAGGCATACAACGATTTCTTCGAAAAGTTCCTTGAGTAAGCATTAGCCAAACAATTGATAAAATGAAAAGATTATTATATTTGCTGTCTATTCTATTGGCAGCTCAGAGTTTATTTCTTGCGACTATCTCATGTAGCGACGACATGGGAGAGTTGGGAGAGTCGGTGCGCCCTTCCAACGACGGCATTACGGTGAAGGCAATGTCGTTCAACCTGAATACCTACACTGGCTATCGTGATTCGATATATGTGCGCACGGGTTATCCTTTGGTGGGAAATATCACCGATCCTGATTTCGGACAAGTCACTGCCAGCTATCTTGCTCAGTTCTATACGAGCAGCAAGATGGGTCTTGACGAACGCAACTCTGCCGATTCGCTCACCTTTGGCATTCTTCGCACCTCGGCTCCCAAAGAGTTGGGATATGACTGGGACGACTATCACTATAAGCCTTGGGATTCTATTATCGGCAACAAGCTCGACTCGATGACAGTGCGCATTTATTACCGTACTTATTACGGCGATTCGCTCACACCAATGCAGCTGTCGGTTTATCGACTTAATCCAAAGGTCGATTTCGAAACTTTGCCCGAGAAAGAGTTCTATAGCAACAACGACTTCTCTGACCTATATAGCGAGAATAACATCATCGGCCGCAAGGGATTTACTTCGGCCAACCGCGAGTTGAGCGACTCGGTGCGTGAGCTCGACGATTATATGCCTTATATCGAGATTAAACTCAAGGACGACCTGAAGGATCAGTTCTACCGACTATGCGTCGAGGCTGCTATTGCTCGCGACAAGGATAATCCTCATAGTTCGGAGTTCTCGGACATCTTCACAGATCAAAAGGCTATGCGCGAGAAGTTCCTTTCGGGTTTGTGCGTCAAGCCTACATTCGGTGATGGTGTGATGATCAAGGTGTTCTATACGGCTATATATTTCTTTTATAGTTCGTTCCATCGTTATGATGTCGATGGCACTCTGCTCCGTAATTCTGCCGACGATGGCGATTCGACTTATGTGGTCGATCACGTTAAGTATATGGCAGTGACTCCAGATGTGATTCAGATGAGCGGATACAAGATGGTAGATGACAACATGGAACAGCGTATGAATGAGAAAGATACGTCATATATCACTTCTCCGCAAGGTTATTATTCTATCGTCGATCTCCCTGTTGGCGAAATCATCAACACAATGGAAGACGATCCTTTGAGAATCCCAGGCGACTCAAGCTACTTCCTCAATGCCTCAAACTTCTATTTGCAGGCCTATAAGCCGAAGGGAACTTTGCTGAGCAATATGCCAACACCAACAGTGCTGATGGTGGAAAAGGCCTCGATGACCGAATTTTTCGAGAAGGGAAAGCTGCCGGATGGCACTACATCTTGCTATGCGCAATACAAGTGCGATTCGGTGCCAAACGCCAACTATCCGACCTCCGACGGTATCTACTATTATAGCTTCGGCAATATTGCACCAGTCATCATAGGTCTTGCCGAGAAACATGGATGGTCGAAGAACGGGTTGAAGAAGATTCCTCGCGATCTAACTGTGCCTATGGCTATCATACCTATCGACGCGACAACCAATACTACTGGTACCGTCTTGTCGGTTGCTAACTATATCATCCCTACCGCCACCAAGCTGAAGAAAGGGCAAGATGCCCAGACAATTCAGATGATTTATACAGTGGAGGGTGCAGGAAACAAGTAAAGAAGTTACATTATCATCATTAAAAAACTATGACAGATCGTTTATACATTTTTGATACAACTCTTCGTGATGGAGAACAGGTTCCGGGTTGCCAGTTAAATACCGTAGAGAAGATTCAGGTGGCACGACAGCTTGAAGCCTTGGGTGTTGATATTATTGAAGCAGGATTCCCTATCAGCAGTCCTGGCGACTTCAATTCTGTAGTTGAGATTTCAAAAGCTGTCACATGGCCTACCATCTGCGCCTTGACACGTGCCGTGCAGAAGGATATTGACTGTGCGGTCGAGGCACTTCAGTATGCCAAGCACAAGCGCATTCACACAGGTATAGGCACAAGCGATTCACATATTAAATATAAGTTCAACAGTACTCGCGAGGAGATTATCGAGCGTGCTGTAGCTGCCGTTAAATATGCAAGCAACAGGGTCGATGAGGTAGAGTTCTATGCCGAGGATGCAGGACGAACCGAAAACGAATACCTTGCAAAGGTCGTTGATGCAGTCATCAAGGCTGGTGCCAAGGTGGTAAATATTCCTGATACCACAGGTTACTGTATGCCATGGGAATATGGCGAGAAGATTAAGTATCTCATGGAACATGTCGATGGTCTTCAGGACGGACGCGCCATCCTTTCTACTCACTGTCATAACGATCTCGGCATGGCTACGGCCAATACAATCAGCGGTGTGCAGAATGGTGCCCGTCAGGTCGAGGTGACTATCAATGGCATTGGCGAACGTGCAGGAAACACTGCTCTCGAAGAGATTGCAATGATCATCAAGTGCCATCAGGCAACAATGCCGGTTTCTACCAATATCAACACTCAGAAGATCTGGGCAACAAGCCGTCTTGTGAGCAGCCTTATGAATATGCCTGTTCAGCCAAACAAGGCTGTTGTTGGCAAAAATGCCTTTGCTCACTCAAGCGGCATTCACCAGGATGGTGTCCTCAAGAATGTCCAGACCTACGAAATCATGGACCCTAAGGATGTGGGTATCAACGAGAACAGCATCGTCCTCACAGCTCGTTCGGGTCGTGCGGCATTAAAGCATCGTCTGAGCGTGCTTGGCGTTGAGCTCGATCAGGAGAATCTTGACAAGACCTACGAAGCCTTCCTCCGTCTTGCCGACAAGAAGAAGGAACTCAACGACGACGATATCCTCATGTTGGTAGGTGCCAACAAGGCAGAAAACAATCACATCAAGCTCGAGAGCCTTCAGGTTACTACGGGTAAGGGTGTCACTCCAATTGCTGCAATCCGTCTCAAGGTTGCCAACGAGATATTCGAGGCTGCCGGCATTGGCAATGGCCCTGTCGATGCGTCGATTACTGCGCTCAAGCAGATTATCCGTCGTGAGATGACTCTCAAGGAGATGACTATCCAAGCCATCAGCAAAGGTAGCGACGACAGTTGTAAGGTGCATGTTCAGGTCGAGCACGACGGCCATGTCTATTATGGCTTCGGCACCGATACCGATATCGTGACAGCAAGCATCGAGGCTTATATCGACTGTATTAATAAGTTTAAGCACTAAATAAGATTATGAAGACGTTATTCGACAAGATATGGGATGCCCATGTCGTCCAGAAGATTGAAGATGGTCCAACTCAGCTATACATAGATCGACTCTATGCACATGAAGTCACATCTCCTCAGGCGTTCGACTCATTGCGCGATAAGGGAATCAAAGTGTTCCGTCCTGACCATGTGGTTGCAATGCCTGACCATAATACCCCTTCCGACCAGCAGGAGGTGATCAACGATCCTACCGGTCGTAAGCAGGTTGAAACATTGAAGTCAAACTGCGAGGAGTTTGGTATCAAGCACTTTGCAATGGGCACAAAAGATAATGGCATTATCCATGTCGTTGGTCCAGAAAAGGCTCTTTCTTTGCCAGGTATGACTATCGTGTGTGGCGACTCTCATACCTCGACTCATGGTGCTGTCGGCGCTATAGCAATGGGTATTGGCACATCTGAGGTTGCTCAGGTGCTTGCTTCTCAGTGTATCCTTCAGTCGAAGCCAAAGACAATGCGCATCAACATTGAGGGCGAACTTCAGCCATGTGTGACAGCCAAGGATGTGGCTTTGTATATTATGGCAAAGATGACCACCGCTGGTGCAACTGGCTATGCAGTAGAATATGCAGGATCTGTGATCCGCAATATGTCTATGGAGGGTCGTCTGACTCTCTCTAACCTCTCGATCGAGATGGGTTCGCGTGCAGGCCTCATCGCTCCCGACGAGACAACGTTTGCTTATCTCAAGGGTCGCGAGTATGCTCCAAAGGGTGAGGCTTGGGATCGTGCAGTAGAGGAGTGGCGAAAGCTCAAGAGCGACGATGATGCGGTATTCGACAAGGAGGTCACCTACGATGCAGCCGACATCAAGCCTCGCATCACCTATGGTACAAACCCTGGTGCAGGTATTGCTATCGACGAGTGCATCCCTGCTCTCGAAAGCATTGCCGATAACGAAAAAGACCAATTCCTCTCACAACTTCAGTATATGCAGTTCCAGCCAGGCGAAAAGCTTGAGGGACATCCTGTCGATTATTGCTTTCTCGGCGCATGTACCAATGGCCGCATCGAGGACTTCCGCGCCTTCGCAAGCGTTGTCAAGGGCAAGAAGAAAGCCGACAATGTCGTGGTTTGGCTCGTACCTGGTTCATGGTTGGTTCGTCAGCAAATCATTGATGAGGGCATCGACAAGATATTGGAAGAGGCAGGTTTTGAGCTTCGTCTCCCTTCTTGTTCTTCATGTCTTGCCATGAACCCTGATAAAGTGCCTGCTGGCAAGCTCTCAATTTCTACAAGCAACCGCAACTTCGTGGGACGTCAGGGTCCTGGCGCTCGCACCATTCTTGCTTCTCCTCTCGTTGTGGCTGCAAGTGCTATCACAGGTGTAATTACTGACCCTCGTAAACTCTAAGATTATGGCTAAGCAGAAATTCAATATTATCAAGAGTACATGTATTCCTGTCGCAATCGACAACTGTAATACCGACCTCATCATACCTGCACGTTATCTCGCATCGACCACACGCGACCCAAAGTTCTTTGGCGATGCTTTTATGCACGATCTTCGTTATGATGCCGATGGTCAGCCGGTGGCAGATTTCGTGATGAACCGTCCTGAGTTCAGCGAGGCTCCTCGCGAGGGTGTACACGAGATTATTGTGGGCGGTCAGAACTGGGGTTCGGGTTCAAGTCGTGAACATGCCGCTTGGGCCATCTCTGGCTATGGCGTCCGTGTGGTTGTGTCGTCAAGTTTCGCCGATATCCACCGCAACAATCTTCTCAACTGCTTTGTTCTGCCTGTTGTCGTAAGCAAGGATTTCCAGCAGGAGCTTTTTGCCTCTATCGAAGCTGATCCTCGGACAATCGTGACTGTCGATGTGCCTAACCAAACTATCACCAACGAGGCAACTGGTCACAGCGAGAAGTTCGACATCAATGGCTACAAAAAGTATTGCCTCATGAATGGTTTCGATGATATTGATTATCTTTTGACCAAGAAGGCAGACATCGAAGCGTATGAAGTTCGAAATTGTTGATACTACTCTTCGAGATGGGGAACAGACTTCAGGTGTGGCTTTCTCCGCACCTGAAAAATTGTCTATTGCCCGCAAACTGCTTGAGGAAGTTCGTGTCGATCGAATAGAGATTGCTTCGGCGCGTGTGTCTCAGGGTGAGTTCGAATGTGTGAAAGGCGTATGCGATTGGGCAACCCATGCAGGTGTCATCGACCGTGTTGAGGTTCTCGGTTTCTGCGACAATGGCGCATCAATCGACTGGATAAGCAGGGCAGGAGGCAAGGTTATCAACCTTCTCACCAAAGGTAGTCTTAAACATTGTGAGGGGCAGCTGAAAAAGACACCACAGGAACATTGGGATAACATTCGCGACAATGTGGCTTTGGCAAAAGCAGCGGGCCTTACAGTCAATGTGTATCTTGAGGATTGGAGCAATGGTATGCTTCATAGCCCGGATTATGTGTTTGCGATGGTCGATCAGCTTCGCACTCTCCCTATTCGTCGCATCATGCTTCCTGATACGCTTGGAGTGCTTTCTCCCGAGCAAACCAAGACATTGTGCAGGCAGATGACCCAGAGATATCCCGATACTCATTTCGACTTTCATGCTCACAACGATTACGACCTTGCCGTAGCCAATGTGCTCGCAGCTGCCGAAGCCGGTTGCCAAGGCTGCCACTGCACCGTTAACGGACTTGGCGAGCGTGCAGGCAATGCCTCTCTGTCGAGTGTTGTAGCTGTGCTCCACGACTTGCTCAAGATTCAAACCAACGTCAACGAGAAGAGCATCAACTACATCAGCCGCATGGTCGAGAGCTATTCGGGCATAGGCACGGCAGCCAATACGCCTATCGTGGGCGAGAATGTGTTCACCCAGACGGCAGGTGTCCATGCCGATGGCGACAAGAAGGGGCAGCTCTATGTCAATGCTCTGTTGCCCGAGCGTTTCGGACGCACTCGCGAGTATGCTCTTGGAAAGATGTCGGGCAAGGCCAATATCGAGCAGAATCTCGAAGTGCTTGGCATTCATCTGACCGAAGCAGATATGCGCAAGGTCACTAAGCGTGTCAACGAACTTGGCGACAAGAAGGAGATTGTCACCATTGACGATCTGCCTTACATTATCAGCGATGTGCTCCATCATGATGCCCCATCCGACAGTATCAAGCTTGTCTCGTATATGGTGAGCACTGCCTATGGCCTCCATCCGCAAGCCGTTGTCAAGCTCAACATCAATGGCAATGAGTATGAAGAGAGTGCTACAGGCGATGGACAGTTCGATGCTTTTGTGCGTGCCGTTCGACATATCTATCGCAACTCTCTGCATCGCACCTTCCCATGGCTTGCCAACTATACCGTTACGATTCCGCCCGGAGGTCGTACCGACGCTCTTGTGCAGACTTCCATCACGTGGGAACATGAAGGCAAGGTCTATCGCACCCGAGGTCTTGATGCCGATCAAACTGAAGCAGCCATCAAGGCGACTATCAAAATGCTCAATCTTATTGATGCCGACTAAAAAAATAACTCTCTGCCTGTAGCATTCAGACAGAGAGTTTTCTTTTGTATTCTAATAGAAAAAGAATTATTCAGCGATACAGATACATACACGATTCTCTTCGTTTACAGCGAATGGCTGTTCGGTGTCGCCCTTGTAGTCAGAGGAGATGCGGTCAGCGTCGATGTTGCACTTCTCCTGCAGGAACTGTGAAACGGCAGCAGCACGCTTCTCAGAGATGCGGGCGTTGATCTTTGCATTACCAGTCTTGACATCGGCATAACCTACGAGGGCAACCTTTGTCTCTGGGTGACCGTTGAGGTATGCAGCAATCTCCTGAATCTTGACAGCCTCCTCGTTCGAGATGTCAGCCTTGTTCTTCTCGAAGAAGATATTTCGGATCATTGGCTGTGGTTTTGGTGCAGGATGCTGGCCGTGATATTCGCATTCGTCGAGATACTTGCCACAAGTAGCGCACTTTGGATGCTGGCCGTGATATGGGCAGTCGTCGATAGTCTTGCCACAAGTGCCACACATTGCTACTGGAACTGGCTCTGGTTCTGGCTCGCGAACGGTCTTGGTATAGCCATTGCCAAACTTGTATGAAAGACCGGCAAGTGCATTGAAGTACCAGTCGGCATTGTCGGCATGTTTTGAGTTATAGTGATCAGACACGATATTGGCATTGAACTCGAGGTTGATGCTGACACGGTCGGTGCAACGGAGATCACCAATCAAACCCATGCGACCAACAGGCCTGAACTTGCTGCCATCCCAAAGATGGTCGAAGTTCTCCTTGATGCCGTTAAAGTTCATTGCTTCGAGGTCGTTTGCCTCGTCGTTGTTGAATGACAGGTTGCCAGCAATACCTACGAATGCGTTAAGGTTGAAACGATAGGCAGGCCTCCACTCACGGAAGAGATTTGTGATGTTGACGAGGTAGTCGGCATTGAGAGCAATGTAGTTGTACTTATAGTCATTGTATGGATTTGTCCATCCACCCTTGTTCTGCCAACCGCCAAGGCCGATACGCATTCCCTGAATAGGAGAGAACTGACGACCCCAGCTGATCTGAGCAGCAGGAGAAAGAAGGTCAGAAAAATCAATCTCGCCAACAGTATAGCCTACACCAGCCTGAATCTGCAAGTAGTTGTATGGCTTGAACTCATAGGTTGTGTCGCCATCAATGTAAGTCTGTGCAAACAAAGTGCTCATCGAGAGAGCGCATGCAATTGTTAGGAATAGCTTTTTCATAATACTTGGTATTTATTAGTTTGTTTCTTCTTTCCAAGAAAATTCGTTGCAAAGATTATCAAAAATAAGTTATTAAGCAAGTATTTGTTATAAATGACTTGAAAAATTAGTCATTTTTTATACAATTTTTACAGTTTTGACTATTGTTAATGACAAAATTTGCTAAATTATTCATTTATAGAAAGAAATGGACTAACGGAGTCCGATTTCTTAAAATCGCATTGCTATCTCTCGAATACAGTGTCGGAGCAATCAGAACTCCACCCTATAGCCGATGTTAGGGAAGGTCAGGGCTGTGAACTGATCCACAATCTCGTTGGTCTTGAGGTCGATGGTGCGACCCTGGAAGGTCTTTATCTTCAGATATTCGAGTATGAAGTGGTGAGCCACATGCTGCTTGTTGATCGTATATTTGACGGTGAAGGCAAAGCCCACGTTCATGTTCTTCTGTTCGCTGAACGGATTGGCGGTGTCTTCAGGGACGGTCGTGCGCACTACGAGTAATCTTCAAAGTGTGAAGGTGTTAAGGCGCTGCGCTTGTTAAGGTGTTCAAGTTGAAAGGTCGTTTCGTGCACGTTGCCCCAAAATTCAGTTTGTAGGGAGTCAAAGTCGTTTTGGGTTTTTAGTTTGTCGTGATGACATTACTTGCGTTGCAATTCGACACCTACTGAGCAGATGCCGGATAGCACAGTGTCGGGGTAGATCATGATGTGGTGGATGCCAGTATCGGCAAAAGTCTGATAGAAATCGGGCACACTGAACTCCTCCTGCATGAGAGCTCCCCATGTGGCAGGTCTTGAGGGCTGGGGGCAGACAAGAACCTGACGCATATTGTCGAAACGGACATGCAGAGGGATGACTGAGTATTGGTAGTCGTCGGTATAGCGAATGTTGAGCATCATGCCATAATACTGATTCCTGAGTAGCTTGTCGTAATCGCCTTTGGTCGGCGAGTTGACCACATGGAACTCGAACAGCAAGGTGTCGGACGGCAGCCAGCCACACAGTGGCACATCGGTGACATGGCTGAAAGCCACGTCATCGTCGGCACAGGCGACTGTCATGAACGAGAACAAGGCGAGCCACAGGGCAAGCTTATTGATCTTTGGCTTCTTGGTCGGCATTGTCGTTCCTTGGTGACTGATCATTGTTCTTGCGGTGATGGTTCTTGTTGTTGTGGTTATTGCGGTTGCGGTTCTTGTTGTGCTTCCTGCGACGGTCGAAACGTGTGAGGTCCTCGTCGCCCACGCCATCCGAAAACTCAGGTCTCATATCAACCTCTTCATCTTCGCCTTGTGCCAGACGCTCGGGCTTATGGCCATGCTTGTTCATGCCATAAACCTCGAAAGCGCGAGAAGCAGGGATAGTGACGAGATTGAACGGGCCGTCCTTGCTGGTCGAATAAGTCACTGTGCGAGCGAGGATATCCTGCTTGAAGAAGTAGTAGTCCTTGTCGAGTGTCTGCAAGACGATATCCTTGTTAGGAATATCCTTGATAGCCTCCATATAGCAATCCACCTCGTAATTGAGACAGCATTTGAGCTTGGCGCACTGTCCAGCGAGCTTCTGTGGATTTAGTGAGATGTCTTGGAAACGTGCAGCAGCCGTTCCGACGCTATTGAACTTGGTCATCCACTTGGCACAGCACAGCTCGCGTCCGCAAGGGCCTATGCCGCCGATGCGGCCAGCCTCCTGACGGACACCGATCTGCTTCATCTCTATACGGATATGGAAAGCCGCTGCAAGATCCTTGATGAGCTGGCGGAAATCGACACGGCCGTCGGCGATATAGTAGAAGATGGCCTTCTGACCGTCGCCCTGATACTCCACGTCGCCAATCTTCATCTCAAGGCCGAGGCCTTCGGCAATCTGGCGGCTTTGCAGCATCGTAGCCTGTTCCTTAGACTTTGCCTCGTAGTATTTCTCCATATCGGCAGAAGTGGCAAGGCGATAGACATGCTTGGTAGCAGTCGGGTCGTCGAAGTGATAGTTGCACTTCTTCATCTGCATGTGGACGAGATAGCCTGTCAAGGTGACCTCGCCAATGTCGTGACCCGGATTACCCTCGACAGCCACCATGTCTCCCTTGTGCAAGTCGAGGTTTTGGTCGTTGAGGTAATATCCCTTACGAGTGTTCTTGAACTGCACCTCTACATAGTCACATTCGCCGACATTCTCGGGCACATCGCCAAGCCAGTCATAGACCATGAGTTTCTTGTTCTCACGGCAGTTGGAACAGAGGCTGCGCGGATTGTCGCCGTCGTGTTGATATGTAATATTCTGATTATCGGACATTGCGTGTTTACTTAGCGTAACTTACAGAACGAGTCTCACGGATCACGGTGATCTTGACCTGACCAGGATAAGTCATCTCGGTCTGGATCTTCTTGGCGATATCGGCCGAGAGCTGTTCGGTCTGAGCATCGTCGATCTTGTCGGCACCCACAATGACACGGAGTTCGCGTCCGGCCTGGATAGCATACGACTTGACAACGCCTGGATAGGTCTGAGCGAGGTTCTCAAGGTCTTTGAGGCGCTTGATGTAAGCCTCAACAATCTCGCGGCGGGCACCAGGGCGAGCACCCGAGATGGCATCACATATCTGGACAATAGGCGCGATGAGCGAAGTCATCTCGCACTCCTCGTGGTGGGCAGCAATAGCATTGCAGATATCGGCTTTTTCCTTATACTCCTCGGCTATCTTGGCACCGAGCAATGCGTGTGGGAGTTCTGGCTCATCGTCGGGCACCTTGCCGATGTCGTGGAGGAGACCAGCGCGGCGAGCCTTCTTGACATTGAGTCCGAGTTCGGCAGCCATGATGGCGCAGAGGTTGGCAGTCTCGCGGGCATGTTGCAGGAGGTTCTGTCCGTAAGACGAACGATACTTCATCTTGCCAATCATGCGGATAAGTTCGGGATGCAAGCCATGCACTCCCATGTCGATGGCCGTGCGCTTACCTGTCTCGATGATTTCCTCTTCGAGTTGTTTGCGCACCTTAGCCACCACCTCTTCGATACGAGCCGGATGGATGCGTCCATCGAGGACAAGCTGGTGGAGAGCCAGACGAGCGGTCTCGCGGCGTACAGGGTCGAAGCAAGAGAGCACGATGGCTTCGGGAGTATCGTCAACCACAATCTCGACACCCGTTGCAGCCTCGAGCGCACGGATGTTGCGACCCTCACGGCCGATGATACGACCCTTGACCTCGTCGCTGTCGATATGGAAGACAGTCACAGCATTCTCGACCGCAGTCTCGCTTGCCACACGCTGGATAGTCTTGATGACAATCGACTTTGCCTCCTTGTTGGCAGTCATCCTAGCCTCGTCCATGATTTCGTTGATGTAAGAAGCTGCCTCAGACTGTGCCTCATCCTTGAGGCTTTCGACGAGTTTCTTCTTAGCCTCGTCGGCCGAGAGACCTGCTATCTGTTCGAGCATCTGTCGGCCTTCCATTTTCTGCTGATCGACTTCCTTTCGGCGCTGATCGACCAGTTCGAGCTGCTTCTGCAGGTTCTGGCGCGTGTTGTCGTTGTCGCTTATACGGCGATCCAGTTCGCTCTGCTTCTGCTGGATCTGCTGTTGCTGCTGTTTGATTCGCTGTTCGTTGAGCTGAATCTTCTGATTGCGCTGATTAGCCTGACGGTCGAGGTCAGATTGCATACGGCTGATACGCTCCTTAGCCTCCAGAAGCTTCTGCTCCTTAAGCACGTCACCAGCTTTATTGGCTTCAGCGAGAGCATTCTTGTAGGTCTTGCCAAGAAACAAGTTCCAAACCACAAACACCACCGCTCCTCCTATAAGGATTCCGATGACTGCACCTATCAAAATATTTGTCATATTCGTAATAAATAATTTAAGATGTATATAGAAATAAGTCGTATCACTGTTTGTCGGTGTGATGCGGCACGTGGGATTGATGGCATTAAGGTATGGGGTATCAGTTACTCAAATAATCACGAATCTCGGAAGCGAGTTCCTTCAGACTGGCTTCTGCAGCCTCGGCGTTGCTGTCACGGTCCTGTCGCACGAAACGAGCAGCGATATCGAGAGAGGCAAAAGCCGCAAGATAATCTTTCGGAAGCCCCGAAGCCCTATATTTCTTGGCATAAGCCTGTATACGTCCATTCACCAAGCGGGCAGCTTCCCTAAAGATAGGCTCTTCATTCCGGTCAACGAAGAGAGGGTGCTTGTGGTCACCTATCTGTATAATTATTCTAACTTTATCGTCCATTCTGCATTAACTTAATGCATTCATCAATCTCGCGTACCAAAGCGAGATATCGGTCTTTGAGGGCAGAAACCTCGGCAGCCGAACCGCAGCCAGAAGCCATACCTGCCTGGAGACTCTGATATTTCGACGTAATCTCCTTGTTGCTTGCCTCAAGCTGCTCGATGCGGGAGTTCAGTCTTGCGATCTCCAGCTTCTGCTGCTCTACCTTATTCTCGGCAATCGAACAGCGTTCTCTAATGCAAGCGACCAACGAGCGCAAATCAGTCGTCAGCCTTCGGAAGTCAACACTCATTGGTTAAAATTACATCAAAACTGGCACAAAGATAATAAAAAGAAATAAAAGAACCCATAAAAATGCAAAAAAAACATCTTTATGGGACACTTGTTGCATAAATATTGCAAAAAACTGAGTCAATTCTATGACTAATTTGTCATAATAGCCGAATTTTCTTCATTTCGGATTCGGTCAACTCAAGTTCGTCGTACCATTGTTTGCCGAACCTTCGTATTAGAGCATCCTTCAAGCACTGGAAGACTTTCACGCCGAGTTTCTTTCCATGCTTCATGGCGCAGCCACACATCTTGTCTTGCCTGTCGTAGTTGACGGCTAAGTAGTCGCCCACCTGTTTGAGCCTGACAGGATAGAGATGGCACGAGATTGGCTTCATGAAAGGCTCCTTGCCGTCGCGGTACTGAGGCAAAGTAGTGAAGACTCCGTTGCGGAAAGCCTTCTCGATGGCACAAAGACACATGCCATCGTTGCCATAGGTGCAAAACACGCAGTCGCGGCCTTCGACCACCGACGTCACCCAGTCGCCCGAAGCATCCTTGAAATATGGACCTTGCTCTTTCAGCACTTGCTGTGCCCTAGGAGTCAAGTCGTCCCAGACGATATCGACGAGAGTCTCCATCGCCTTTAGTTCATCGGCATCGAGAGGTGCGCCACTCTCGCCTTCCGAATTACAGCAGTTGCCTTTGCAGGCAGAAAGATTGCAGCAGAAAGCTTCAGACAGCACGTCTTCGCTCACGAGGCAATCACCGATAGCGACCATTTGTTCAAAAAAAATAAAAAAGGTTTCTGTTTATTTCTCAATCTGCTTCACAGCCTTGACCACCTGAACAGTGATAGGCAGGATGATGACCTCGTAGAGAGTCTTGAGGACAATCTGGACAAGCATCATCTTGAGCAATTCGTGGACAGGCATAGTACCGCCAAAGGCTATAGGGAAGAAGATCAGCGAGTCGGCACCTTCGCCTGCGAGAGTCGAGGCAATGGCACGCACGCCAAACTTGCGTTCGCCATGCATGTCGTGCATACGTTGCATCACCCATGCATTGATCATCGAACCCACGACAAATGCCGTGAGCGAAGCACAGGCAATGCGAGGAGCGAGTCCGAAGACAAAATTGAAAGCCTCAGCCCCTTCCCAGAAATCAGGAGCGGGAAGGATAGCAGCGATACCGCCGAGGGCGACAACAAAGAAGTTCATCGCGAAACCCGCCCAGATCACCCTGCGTGCAGCCGAAAAGCCATACACCTCGGTGGTGACATCTCCAATGATATAGGAAATAGGGAAACACAACAGGCCGGCAGTCGCGCTGAGAGGGCCAAGGGTTATCAACTTTGCCTCGAAGATATTTGAGGCAATAAGGCAAGTCACAAACACAATGGCCATCCACATGTAGGCCACAGACACTTTCTTTGCTTTCATATAATTCTTGTTTTTTACGTGGTTAATCCTGGAATACACGAGCAAGCCAGCGGACAGACATCCCGGTTTGCCATTAAATTTGCCGCAAAGTTAGCGTTTTTCTGTCAGAACACAAATTTTTTGCAATAAATTTTGCAAAAGAAATATTTTTTCGTACTTTCGCACCATTAATTCAGAATATGTCAAACAACAAGACAAAAACACATAAGGCACAAGGCAAGCAAAAAGCCAATGGTGGCGACAACATCGTCGTCCGCATATTGCGTTGGACCTATCAGTCGATACTGCTGGTCGCAACCGTGTTTCTGCTGCTGCTCTTGGTGGCATCGGCTTTCAGCGACCGCATCGACCCTTGTGACTTTCACTACATATCGTTTCTGGGCATTGGCTTCCATCTTATCCTGGCAGCAGTGCTGTGCTGGGTTCTGGTGCTCATCGTGCTCCGCAGGTGGTTTCTGACACTGCTCACCCTATGTGTGCTGATTCTGATCAACGAGCGGATAACGCGCTATTGCCCGCTGAACATACTGGGCAAGGACGCACAAACCTCCATTGCCGACACCAATGGCATCAAGCACGAGATAGGAAACATCGACACGCTCAGTATCCTGACCTACAACACCTGTGCCCTCGGACAGGTGCATCTGTCGAAGATCAAGGAGAAGATTCCGGTGCTCGACGTGATACGCAACAGCCATGCCGACATCGTCTGCATGCAGGAATATGCCTTCACCCTGTCTAAAAACGGGCATACCCAGGAACAGATTCGCAAGTCGCTCGCAGACCTCTATCCCTACTACGACTATATGCCCAACACAGGACGCAAGGCCATGGGCATCGCGCTCTACTCGAAATATCCCATCAAGCGAGCCCTTCGCATCGACAAGCGAAGCAAGGGTTATGTCTCGTCGATGTATTATGAGCTCATGGTCAAGGAACGTCGCATAGCGCTTGTCAACAACCATCTGAAATCGAACATGATAGAGAAACGCGACCGAATGCTGTATGGCGAAATGGTCGAACACTTTGAACCCGACAGTATCGAACGCATACGCACAGGAATGTTGCGTAGCCTAGGCAAGGGCTACAAGGCTCGAGCCGCACAAGCCAAGATGATCAAGACATTCGTCAACGAACAGGTGGGCGACAGTGACATGCCCGTCATCATCTGCGGAGACTTCAACGACACACCAGTCTCGTATTGCTATCGCACCATGAGAGGAGACCTGCACGACGCTTGGCAAGATGCAGGACTCGGCACAGGCACAACCTACAACCAGCATCATCTCTGGTTCAGGATTGACTATGTCCTGCACTCGTCGCATTTCAAGACACTCTCGGCCAAGGTGCTCGATCAATACACCTACTCAGACCATTATCCGATGTTAACGAAAATACAGCTTTTGCCATGCAATTGATACCAGCGCAACTCGCAAGCAATGCCGTGCTGATAGCACTCATACTGCTCTATGCCATCATCGACATCCTGGCATGGAGTCGCAATGGCATCTTCGTGCAAGAGCTGAAAGCGCTCAAAGACACGAGCAACGAACGCACATTCAGTGAGGGCGAAAAGAGATTCAGCAGGCTCAATCCGTTTATCTTCATGCAGTATTACCTGTTCTTCGGGCTCAGCCTGTTAACCGTCATCTTTCCTGACGCAGGGCAGATGCTGCAGACCCTTCCTGCCATATCGGCCGACATTGCCTTGAAGCTCGCCTTCTGCATAGGGCTTCCCCTCTTCTGGTACCTGCTCCAGCGCTTCATGCACGTTTGGATAAACTTCATCTTCGGAGGGCACCCACATCTCATCATCCTCGTGCGCATATACAAATCAACGCATCTGCTTGCAGGACTATTCACATGGGCGCTGTTCACAGCCGTTGTGACATGGCAATTATCGTCAACAACAACCGCTATTTTGCTCATTGGCATTTTCATTATCACCCAACTTGTTTTTATTTTTAGCGGAATTAAGATTTTTTTGCGAGACTTTGGTTCTTTGTGTCTGATAATTGTGTACCTTTGCGCACTCGAAATTGCCCCTTTGGCAGTAATCGCCATAAAAATGGGGTTAGGAAAGTAATAACATAAAGACTACGCAACATTGGAACTTAGGACAATTCTTGTGTCACAGCCTCGGCCAACGACCGAAAAATCTCCGTATTTCGATATCGAGAAAAAATTCGGCGTTGAGTTAACATTCAAGCCTTTTATCCGAGTGGAACGCCTATCGGTAAAAGAGTTCAGGGCTCAGAAGATATCAATTCAGGAATATACTGGCATTGTTTTCACTTCGCGCACATCGGTCGATAAATTCTTCAGTCTCTGTGAGGAGCTCAGAGTAACCATCAAGGAAGACTTGCAATATTATTGCCTCACCGAGACTGTAGCACTCTACCTCCAGAAGTACATCAACTACCGCAAGCGCAAGGTACACTTCTCAAAGGTGGGCAAGCTCGACGACCTCGCAGTAGTCATGAAAAAGCATAATACAGCCAACATCCTGATGCCTGTAGCCGATGTCCACAAGGAAGACTTGACAATCTTCGCCAAGGCAAAGGTGAAGCTTACCACAGCGGTGATGTATCGCACCGTGAGTGCCGAGTTTACGCCAGAAGAGATAATGAGTTATGACATGCTGGTGTTCTTTACTCCAGCCGGCATCAACTCTCTTTTTGAAAACCACCCAGAATACAAACAGGGAGACCAGAAGATTGGTGTGTTCGGCCCTGCCACGGCCAAGGCTGCCGAAGACCGAGGTCTCGATATAGTCTGCAAAGCTCCATCGATAGAATTCCCTTCGATGGTAAGCGCACTCGACGAATATCTCACAAAAATCAAAAACTGACTCCCGCTCAAAATAACCGTATTATCACATGCCAAAAACCTTCTCGCTTTGTAAGGATGAGCGTCTTTATCTGCGCGAGGCTATTAGCGAACTCTTCGCTAAGGGCAGTCGTATTACGGTGTTTCCCTACACTGCAATCTATCATGTGCTGCCCGAGGACGACCCTCAGGTGGCACGTGTTGCTATTATGACCATAGCCCCGAAGAAGAAGTTCAGACATGCCGTTGACCGTAACCATGTCAAACGTCTTACCCGCGAGGCTTACCGCATCAACAAGCTGCCACTCATCGAGGCTTTCACCAATGCACGAAAGAAGCTACAGGTTGCATTCATATACAACAGCAACGAGCAGATCACCTTCCAGGAGACAGAATTGAAGATCAAAAAGTGCATACAGCTAATCATGAAAAAATGCTTATGATAAAAAAACTCCTCGTGTGGCCCATACGCTTCTATCAACGCTACATCTCGACGCTCACTCCTCCTGCCTGCCGATTCACACCCACGTGTTCGCAGTATGCAATCGAGGCTATAGAGAAATATGGTCCAATGAAGGGACTCTGGCTTGCCATACGGCGCATCAGCAGGTGTCATCCCTGGGGAGGCAGCGGATATGACCCCGTTCCATAACTCTTGAAAACCAATACACACATTAATAAAATAATAATTTTATTTCATGAAAAAACTATTCTCTTCAATCATCTTTGCAGCAATGGCTCTTACGGCTGCTGCACAGAGTAAGGAAACACTGCTTCTCGAGAACTGGCGCTTTCAGTTAGGTGCCGTCAGCGGAGCAGAGTCTGCTACATTTGACGATTCGAAGTGGCAGAATGTCACAGTGCCTCACGACTGGGCTATTGCTGGACCATTCGACAAGGAAATAGACAAGCAGGTGGTGGCCATCGTGCAGAACGGTGAACAGGAAGCCACCGAGAAGACTGGCCGTTCGGGCAGTCTCCCATGGATTGGCGAGGGCTGGTATCGCACTACGATCAGCATACCAGAAGACTATCGCCATGCCGAACTCATTTTTGATGGAGCCATGGCAGAACCCCACGTATGGGTCAATGGCAAGGATGTGGGCTACTGGGCTTACGGCTACAATACCTTCAGCCTCGACATCACCGATGCCATCGAAGGCGGCAAGGCAGGCACTTATCCCGTGGCTGTACACCTACAGAATATTGAAGAGTCGAGCCGATGGTATCCAGGAGCTGGCATATACCGTCCAGTGCGTCTTGTGCTCCACAAAGAGAACTACCTCAAGACATGGGGAACATTTGCACGCACCACTGCCATCTTGGGCATCGCTGCCGATGCCAAGACCGCAGAGGAAGCACGTGTCTATGTCACAAGCGAGGCTATGATAGGCTCAAACAACGATGGAAAGTTCTCCATCTCACAGACACTCAAGAATGCAGAAGGCAAGACCGTCGCAGAGTCTTCGGCAACACTCAACAACTCAAACTCATCAGACAATGTGCTGCTGGTCAAGAACGCCCGACTGTGGAGTCCTGAGCAGCCAGCGCTCTATACACTCGTCACCGAGCTTTGTCGTGAAGGCAAGCTCTGGGATCGCCTTGAGACCAAGATAGGCATACGCGAGATTTCATATACAGCCGAAGGCTTCAAGCTCAACGGACAGATACGCAAGTTCAAAGGTGTGTGTCTGCACCATGACCTTGGTCCTCTCGGTGCGGCATTCAACAAAGCAGCCTTCCGCCGTCAGATCAATCTGCTCAAGGATATGGGCTGTGATGCAATACGCACTGCCCACAACACGCCTTGCCCTTGGCAGATGGACATTTGCGACGAGATGGGCATGATGGTGATGGCAGAATCGTTCGATATGTGGATTTATCCTAAGTGCAAGAACGGCTATTCTCGATTCTTCGAGCAAGTCGATACCGAACATGTCAACAGTGACGGCAAGGCTTGGTGGGAGCGCGACATCACCAACCTCGTGCTGCTCAACCGCAATCATGCGTCGAACATCATGTACTCGATAGGCAACGAGATTCCGGAACAGGGCAATACTGACGGACTGAAATACACCAAGCTGATGAAAGAGCTCGTACATCGTCTTGATGGCACACGTCCTGTGACCCAGGGTCTGGATCAGGGCGAGGCTCCAATGAAAAGCGGTGTTTGGCAGGCAAGCGACGTTCCAGGCTTCAACTATCGCCTGCACGTCTATAAAAAGGGCATTGCCAATGCGCCACAAGGCTTCGTGCTCGGCTCGGAGACAGCATCGACCATCTCTTCGCGCGGCGTATATAAATTCCCTGTCGAAGAAGTGCATGGCGTGGCATACGACGACGGACAGATATCGAGCTATGACCTTGAGTCGTGCATCTGGAGCAATCTGCCCGATGATGACTGGATGTGGCAAGACAAGATGCCTTGGGTAATTGGCGAATTCGTGTGGACAGGCTTCGACTACCTCGGCGAGCCAACGCCTTACGATGAGTATTGGCCTTCGCGCAGTTCATATTTTGGCATTTTCGACCTTGCAGGTCTGCCCAAAGACCGAGTCTATCTATATCGCACACACTGGAACACGACTGACAAGACACTGCATGTGCTGCCACACTGGACTTGGAAGGGACGCGAGGGTGAGATCACACCTGTGTTCTGCTATACCAGCTATCCAGAGGCCGAGCTCTTTGTCAACGGCAAAAGCCAGGGTCGCCTGAAGCATCTCGACGTGAGCATGGAGGATTATCTTGCTAACCGCATCGAAGAACCGATGCCTTGGGGTGGAACATCATGGTTTGGCGATCCGGCTGCTCCACGTGGCAAGAACCGACTCGACCGCTACCGTCTCCGCTGGAACGACGTGGTGTATGAGCCAGGCGAGATCAAGGTAGTGGCTTATGACGAGAATGGCAACGTGGCCGACACCAAAGTAATGCGCACCGCAGGCAAGCCTCATCACATCGAACTCATTGCCGACCGCTCGCAGCTCAACACTACAGCAGTCAATGCAGAAGGCAAAGCAATCGACACACCAGACCTTGCCTTTGTCACAGTGCGTATTGTAGATAAAGACGGCAACCTCTGTCCTGATGCCGACAATCAGCTCAGATTCAGCGTGAAGGGTGCAGCAAAGTTCAATTCATGCTGCAATGGCGATGCCACATCGACCGAAGTATTTGTCAAACCAACCATGAAAGCCTTCCATGGCGAACTCGTGGTGGTGGTAGAAGCAGGCAAGTTGGCAGGTAATGCCACTCTCACAGTCACAGGTCAAGGAGTAAAGAGCGCAAAGACCATCATCAATGTGGCAAACAAGTAACACGAGCACAGGGACTCGAACGTAAGAAATCACAAATATGGAGCATTTGGAATTAGCCCTCATAGATGAACAAGAGGATGTAATACAAGGCAAAGGGAAGAACATCATCCCGCCACCAGAGAAAGAACCTCTCTGGAAAAGATATATCGCTAAGTTCAATGACCCACTGGTCATGATACTCGGAGTAGCACTCCTGCTATCATGCGCTTTGGTGTGCTATGAGATAGGATGGACCAATGGCAGTATGAAGCTCATCATTGAGCCAGTGGGAATCCTGGCGGCAATGCTCCTTTCGACAGGCATAGGCTTCTTTGTAGAGCTGAAAGCCGAAAAGGAATTTGAAGTGCTCAATACCGTCAACGACGAAGAACCCATCAAGGTGTTCCGCAAGCAGAAGACCAACAGCGGCAGGTATGTCACACGCCTAGTGTCGGTACCCAAGAAAGACATCTGCATAGGCGATGTAGTGCGCATCGAAGCAGGCGATGCCGTACCTGCCGATGGTGAGCTGATCGAATCCAACCAGCTGCTCGTTGACGAAAGTGCATTCACCGGAGAGTCTTTTGCTTCGAAAAATGCCGAATCATCGGCCGACAAAAACGATAACGAAGGTGCGGCTTATGCCAAGAACATGCTTCTGAGAGGTTCGACAGTGATTGAAGGCAACGGCATTTATATTGTCAAGGCTGTAGGCTTAGCCACAGAAGAAGGAAAGGGTGCAATAAGCACACAGAAGGGAAAGGAAGTGCGCACACCACTGAACCGACAACTTGACGGTCTCGGCAAATGGATCTCGTTCATGAGTATGGGTCTTGGAGTGCTGATTCTAATTGCCCGTGTGATTTATTATTTCTATGTAGCCGACTACGACGAGTCGCTCTTGTCGCACGACACCGTCAAAAACATTGCCTATGTACTTGAAAGCGTTATGATTGCCGTGACGCTGGTAGTAGCATCCGTACCAGAAGGCTTGCCGATGAGCATCACCATGAGCCTTGCGTTGAGTATGCGCCGTATGCTCCAGGAAAACAACCTTGTGAGACGTCTTCATGCCTGCGAAACGATGGGAGCAGCAACAGTAATCTGCACCGACAAGACGGGCACGCTGACCCAAAACAAGATGACGGTCATCGACCAATTGATTCCTGAAGAGGCTGTCGAGACTGTCAAGCTCATTGTTGCGGTCAATGCCACTGCGACACTCAGCGCCGACGAGTCTGGTCGCGTCTCTGCACTTGGCAATCCAACCGAAGGTGCCTTGCTGCGTTGGCTCGAACAAACTGAACCCGGCAAGGATGGGGCTTTCAGATACCAGATAATCAGAGAAAGGACAAACATCATTGAACAAGAGCCATTCTCGACCGAGACGAAGTTCATGGCAACAGAGATTGCTGACGGAAACGGCAAGATACGACTGGTAAAGGGCGCACCGGAAGTAGTGATGGCACAATGCAAGACCTTTGCCACAGGACTCACTAAAGAACTGATAGAGAAGACTCTTGCTGACTATATGAGCAAGGCTCGACGAACACTCGCTTTCGCTGCGGATAGTGTGTTCCTCGGCATAGTAGGCATTGCCGACCCAATACGCGACGATGTTGCCGAAGCTATCAAGACGTGCAAGGATGGTGCTCACGTGAAGGTGATCATCGTGACAGGCGATAATCCTGGAACGGCACGCGAGATTGGCCGACAGATAGGAGTCTTAGACGAAAACACAGAGACAAGAGACAATGAGATTCTCACTGGCGGCGATTTTGCAGCAATGAGCGACAGCGAGCTCCTGACTCTGCTGAAAAACTATACGATAAAGATCATTGCGCGTGCCAAACCCGATGACAAGGCAAGACTTGTCAAGCTCTTGCAACGCAATCACGAGATAGTGGCTGTGACTGGCGACGGCACCAACGACGCACCAGCATTGAGCAAGGCACATGTGGGATTGTCGATGGGCGATGGCACTGCCCGCGCCAAGGAAGCCAGCGACATCACCATCATCGACAATTCGTTTGCATCGATCAACAAAGCCATTCTCTGGGGTCGTTCGATTTACAAGAACATCCGCAGGTTCATTGTCTTCCAGACAATAGTAAACGTAAGTGCGTGTCTGATAGTGCTCTTTGGCGCATTTGTCGGACTTGACTCTCCGCTCAACGTGATGCAAATGCTCTGGGTTAACCTCATCATGGACACCTTTGCAGCACTGGCTCTTTCGACCATTGCTCCAGACCCGAACGTGATGACCGAAAAGCCTCGTTCGTGGAAAGCCCACATCATAACCCGACCTACAGCAATATACATCTTCAGCTATGGTATCGCGTTCTTTGCTTTCCTTGCCTGCTTATGGATGAAACTGCTCTACAACAACGAAGGAATGCCACATCTCGACAAGCACGAATTGGGAATGTTCTTCTCGATATTCGTGTTCCTGCAGTTGTGGAATCTGCCTAACACTCGTTATTTCGACACTCGACGCAGCTTTATTGGCGACATCGTAAATTGGGCAAAAGGCAAGATAACACATTCGGACATCTTCAGCATGTCGTTCGGAATGATCATGCTCGTCATCCTCTTAGGACAGATGCTCATCGTCGAACTCTTTGGCGAAGCATTCGGAGTTGACTCATTGACAATAAAAAACTGGACCATTGCCTTTGCAGCAACCAGCCCAGTCTTTATTGTTCCAGAAATAATAAGATGGTTTAGAAATAAATAGTCACTCCAATCTTATTCCTGCGAGATTCGTATAGCGAAGAAATCTCTTTTCCCACGTGCTTGTCTGCCCAGTCGAGAGATTCGGTCATGCGAATCGAGTAAATATAAGACAACTCGACGTGTCTCGCGATGATGACACCGAAGCCGAAGTTATAGTTCCAGGTCTTATCTTCCTTCTTGAAATCATCACGATTCAGCTCGCCCGACTCAATGTCTTTCCAACTTAAGCCATCGACGGCATAGCAGAACTCAGGACCTGTGAATGCGAAAGGAATGACGACGCGACGGATAGCAGGCAGCTTGACATCGTAACGAAGATTGATTGGCACAGAAATCATCTTGACCTTGTCTTTGACGCCACCCGACGAGACACTCAAATCAGACCCATCTCCTTGTGACTCATACATGCCCCAGACATAACAAAAGTCTTGCTCGGCATACTTCAATCCCAAGTCGAAACCCAAACCCAAAGGAAAAGACACCTTTAGCTTGAAACCTGCTGACCAGCCGTTGTCGGGCTTAGGAGCACTGTCCCCATTCCAATTATCTGATGACTCACGGTCGAAGGCAATATCACCATTGACACCAAACTGCACAAGTTGAGCATCGACACTCACCATCATTGCCCAGAAAGAAATTAAAACGAAGAGTTTTTTCATACCAAAGTGTTTATTAATTTGTGCAAATATATGAACTATATCTGTCAATACCTACAAAAACTTCTCGATAATTCGCATTTTTAACCTTTTGTTGCTAAGTTTGCCATATTTTTATTATATTTGCGAGGTTTTATGTACACGTCGAACATGCGCAAGTATCTTATCATATTAGGTTTATCGCTCGCTTGTATCTGTCAAGGATGGGCACAGTCGGGCAACAACAAGAAGCAGAATACTGACACCCGGCTGGATGCTCAGCAGTATCTCGAGATCATGGGTGCCGCAATCAACACTCTTCAACGTCACTTTGTCGATAGCATCGATTGGGCAAAAGCCATGACTGCAGGACTCGATGCCATGCTCGCAACCCTTGACCCATATACAGAATTCTATACAGAAGAAGATACCGAAGACTTCAAGACCATGACCACGGGCGAATATGCCGGTATTGGAGCCGTCATTCAACAGAATGGCGACACCGTGATTGTGTCGGATCCACAGGAAGGACGTCCTGCACAGGTTGCAGGATTATGTGCGGGAGATGCCATACTCAAAGTCAATGGCGAAAGCATGTTAAAGAAAACGACTCAAGAAGTGAGCGACAAGCTCAGGGGTGATGCCAACACCGACATCACAGTCGAAGTGCTACGTCCCTATGAGACAGAACCACGGATTTTCAGCTTCAAACGAAGCAAGATCTTGACAGACGTAGTGCCATACTACGGTTGGATGAACGACTCGATTGCCTATGTCATTCTCAACCAGTTTACAGACAAGGCAGCACAAGATGTTCAGACAGCACTCCTCAACATGAAGGATGCCAACGACGGACATAGCCTCAAGGGGGTTGTACTAGACTTAAGAAGCAATCCTGGAGGCCTGCTCGAAGAAGCCGTGAAGATAGTGAGCCTGTTTGTTCCAAAAGGCTCGACAGTTGTATCGACTCGTGCCAAATATGCCGAATGGGAAAGCACCACACGCACCAGCACCCAGCCACTCGACACTGTGGTCAAGATAGCAGTGCTCATCAACCGCAACTCGGCAAGTGCCAGCGAAATCGTAAGTGGCGCATTGCAGGACATGGATCGCGGTGTGATAATGGGAGAACGTTCGTATGGCAAGGGACTCGTACAAAGCACAGGTCAGCTGCCATACAACACACTGATGAAATTTACATCGGCCAAATACTACACGCCAAGCGGACGATGCGTGCAAGCCATCGACTATACACATCGAAATGAAGACGGAAGCGTAGGACGCATCCCCGACTCATTGACCCATGTATTCCATACAGCCATCGGACGTGAAGTGCGCGATGGAGGAGGCATCAAACCCGATGTCGAGAAAACTGCCGAGGTGATGTCGAACCTCGAATACTATATCGTTCTCGAGAACCTATCGTTCAAGTATGCCACATACTTCCGTCATGTCAATGCTGACAACAGAGAGTTGACCGACAAAGATTATGAGGATTTCAAGAAGATGGTCATCGATAGCAAACGCGACACCTTGGTCAAGGCTTTGAACCTCAATCTTGCACACGACCTCGACTCGTTGAAAGCTCCTATACTAAAACTCCTCAGAGCCGACATTGCCCAACGCTATGGCTTTCAGAAAGCAAAATACAAGGTAAATGTCGAAAACGACGAGCTGGTGAGAGATGCTGTCGCCTTGCTCGCCGACGACAAGCGCTATCGAGAGATACTCTCGGCTCCTGCAACATTGACCGATGAAAAGGCTAAGAAGGCTGGCAAGAAAAAAGCATTGAAGGCTATCGAGAAAGAATTAAAAAAAAGCATTAACCCATTATAACAAATTTCAAAATGAAAAAGACTCTTTTGATTGCAGCAACAGCAATGTTGTGTGCAGGAGCAGTTGCTCAGCTGCGCATCGCTCTTCCAGAGGCTCCTCAGCCAAAGTATCAGTTTACAACAGTCGATTCTGTTGCCATCACTCCTGTCAAGAACCAGGGTAACGCTGGCACTTGCTGGTGCTATTCAGGCATGGCTTTCCTTGAGTCAGAACTGCTCCGCACCAAGAAGAAGGCATACGATCTCAGCGAGATGTATGTAGTGTTCAAGACTTATGAAGACCGCGCAGAGAAGGCTGTCAGAACATCTGGCGACGTAAGCTTCTCTCAAGGTGGTTCGCTCTATGACGTGCTCTATGCCGTTGACCACTTCGGACTTGTACCTGACGAGGCAATGCCAGCAGGCGTAATGTACGGCAAGACAATCTCTGCGCATTCAGAACTTTCTGCAATGAGCGATCCTATCGTAGCAGCTGCAGCCAAGCTTCGCTCAATGCAGGTTGATGCTGATGGCGAGCAGCTCTGGAAGAAGGCTTTCCGCGCAGTTCATGAGGTTTATCTCGGCAAGTGCCCTGAGAAGTTCACTGTCGATGGCAAGGAATATACTCCAAAGTCGTGGGCACAGTCACTCGGACTCAAGGGTTCTGACTATGCAAACCTCACAAGCTTCACTCACGAGCCTTACACAACAGCCGAGAACGACTTCCAAAAGATGGTAATCGAGGTACAGGACAACTGGCGCTGGGGACTTTCGACCAACATGGAACTCGATGACTTCTGCCGTGTAATCAAGGAGGCTGTCAAGGCTGGCTATCCTGTGCTCTGGGCTTCTGACGTGTCGGAAGCAGGGTTCTCTCGCAAGGGTGTTGCCACTTACGACGACGAGAAGGTAGCAGAAAGCACTGTCAGCTCAGATCAGGTACGTCTCATCGGCGTTGATGCTCCAAAGGAAGAAGCACAGGATGCAGAGAAGGAAGTGACTCCAAAGGCTCAGAAGATCGTGACTGCAACTGAACGTCAGGCAATGTACGATGGCAAGAAGACAACCGATGACCATGGTATGCTCATCTTCGGTATTGCCAACGACCAGTGGGGCAATGAGTACTTCATGGTAAAGAACTCTTGGGGCGACAAGTCTGGCAACTACAACGGTATCTACTATGTAACTCCAGCTTTCGTGCGTGCAAAGACAATGAACATCGCAGTCAACAAGGCTGCTATCGCTGATGACATCAAAGTTAAGTACGGCATCGCTGCACCTGCTCAGGGCAAGAAAGGTAAGAAATAACAAATCTCTATAATCATAAGGTAAGGAGTTAAGGGCTTTGTATCTTGTTAAGCCTGTCAAAGTCTCGACTTAACATCTTAGCTCCTTAACTTCTTATCCATTATTTGATCAATGTTCCAAATTATTGCTAAGACCCTCGCTGGGTTAGAAGAAATTCTCGCTAAAGAAATTGAATCTATCGGTGGCATCAACATTGCCATCGGTAATCGTATGGTAAGTTTTGTCGGTGACAAGAAGACTCTATATATGGCCAATCTATGGCTCCGCACCGCATTACGAATCCTCAAGCCAGTTGAACGATTCACAGCATCTTCTCCTGAAGAGCTATATGACAAGGTCAAGGCTATCGACTGGACAAAATACATCGAAGAAGGACAGACGATAACCATCGACAACACTATTTATAGTGAAAATTTCCGCAATTCACGCTATGCCATCTACCGATGCAAGGACGCCATCTGCGATTTCTTTGTAGAGAAGGGCATGAAGCGTCCAAAAGTCAGCGTTGCAAGCGCCGACGTACAGCTCAACCTTCACATTACCGATGAGGGCGATCAGGAAGGTTCGGCTTGTACCATCAGTCTTGATTCATCAGGCGAACCATTATATAAACGTGGATATAAGGAACAGCTCACCGATGCTCCAATCAGCGAAGTGCTTGCTGCTGGTATCCTCTTGAAAGCAGGTTGGGATGGTTCTCGCGACCTCATCGACCCAATGTGCGGTAGCGGCACATTCCTTGTGGAGGCTGCTCTCATCGCTACCAACACTCCTGCTGGCATCTATCGCAAGAGTTTCGGATTCGAGCGTTGGACAGTTGGCGAAAACGCATTTGACTCAGAACTCTGGCAGGATCTCTATGACGATGATTCGGCACAGCGTGAGTTCATTCATCATATCTACGGCAGCGACATCTCAAAGGTGGCTCTTGAAGTGACAGAAAAGAACATCAAAGCTGCAGGTCTTGCCAAATACATCACTCTCGAACATAAGGACTTTGAAGACTTTGCCAACGAGACTCATCCTGCAGAGAACTCTTACAATGAGGCTCTGATAGAGAATCCAGATGCTCCTGCCCCAATGCTTGTCTTCAACCCTCCTTATGGCAAGCGTCTCATTACCGACGTTCCTACTTTCTACCGCATGGTCGGCACTTCGCTCAAGAAAGGATTCCAGAATTGCGAGGCATGGGTGATCTCGAGCGAAGAGAAGGTGGTGTTCAAGGATGCACGTGGCAACAAGTCGGAAGCAGAACCTCTCGACCTCATCGGCCTCAAGCCATCTATCAAGATCGATCTCAACAATGGTGGCATCAGCTGCCAGTTGCGCAAGTACGAGATGTTCAAGGGTAAGTTTCAGGAATTCCGCGCTGAAGGCAACGAACTTGAGAAAAAAACTGCCGACGAAGGAGAGAAGAAATTTACCAAACTTGAACATAAATACGCAAAAAAAGACCGGAAGTCGGAAGACAAGGGTGGCAAGAAGTTCGACAAAGACAAGAAGAAATTTGATAAAGGCGGCAAAAAATTTGACAAGGGCGAAAAGAAGTTTGACAAAGACAGGAAGATGCCAGCAGGCTCTCGCGACAGCAAGAAAGAACGCGACTACGAGGTACGCGAGGATGGTTCGATCGTAGCGAAGAAAGCTGAAGCTAAACCAGTTCGCGAACGCAAGCCGTTCAACAAAGATAAGAAACCTTTTGACAAAGAAAAGAAGTCTTTCGATAAGGACAAGAAAGAGAATAAGCGAGTTCCAAAGGTTTTCGACCCAAACCGCCCGATGTTTAGAGAAGACTTTGACGCATCGAAGCATGTGCTCGATCTTTCTGACGACAAATAAATTTCCCATAGAAAATATATGCGTAACTTATTTACTATTCTTGCCATGGGCCTTATGACATCAGTATTCGCTCAGGGCACTACCCCAGAGACAAAGGGCGAGATTCTCACTTTCGAGGCTATGCAGGGCAAATATGCCAAGTCTCTGCTAAATACTCACTTCGACGAGAATGGTGTGTTTCAGTATGTCAAGCCAGAAGATGCACAAGGTGCTGACGGGCGTATGGGAGGACCTCGCCGCAACGGCCGCCAAGGCAAACTCTCGGCCGATGGTGAATGGAGTGCCGTAAACGAGGGCAGCAAGCTCTTTGTGGTTCAATCCAACAGATCAAAGGAACCCGGAATCATGACCCTAGAAGAGCCTGTACGTTTCGAGGTTTCCGACAACAAGGAAGGTGACATCGTGTGGGGACAATCGGTTCATCGCAATGAGTTCGGCATTAACGGAGGTATTTTCTGGAGTCCTTCTGGTCATCAGCTTGCGTTCTATCGCATGGACGAGACAATGGTTCAGAGCTATCCATTGGTGCAAACTGACGATCGCGAAGCAACGGTGAAATGGAGCAAATATCCGATGGCTGGCATGACTTCACATCAGGTTACTGTAGGTATTTTTAGCCCTGATACACAGACAATTATCTATCTCAAGACCAACGAAAAACCTGAATGGGCAATGAATGGTCAAACACAACGCGGACTCAATGATCCAGATCATTACCTGACAAATATATCTTGGCGACCAGATGGCAAGGAGATTTTCATCTTCGAGCTCAACCGCCCGCAGAACTTCATGGCACTCAATGCCTACAGCACCGAGACAGGACAGTATCTCTACACAGTCTTCACCGAAGAAAGCGAAAAATATGTAGAGCCCGAGAACCCTCTCTTCTTCCTTCCTGGCAGCAACGACAAGTTCATCTATCAGGACGAAAAGAGCGGCTTCAACCATCTCTATCTCTGCCAGCTCGACAAGAAGGCTGGTCAGTCGGCTGAAAACCGCAACGACATCATTAATCAGCTCACATCGGGTGACTGGCTTGTCACCAACCTTATCGGTGTTGATCCAAAATGCAAGTCGGCATTCTT
>SAMEA3663299__coassemble_219_pt1 | contig 31741 bp, 15 predicted proteins | sample SAMEA3663299__metabat2_low_PE_005 | metagenome-assembled genome bin SAMEA3663299 (sample SAMEA3663299) | pig gut metagenome | biome: pig gut; feature: pig-associated habitat; material: faeces | place: China | collected 2013
TCTATATGAATTTGCAAAAAACATGAAGGGGAAATGTAGGGAATGGTAAGGTAAACGGTGGTTGATAAGACCTTGATGAGGGCAAAAAGAACAGACTATTAAGTCTATTTCACAAATTGAAAAAAATGTGAAAAAATGACAATAATAAAAATACTAAATTACAAAATTTCAATATTCTAACCTTTTGTAATAATAAAGTTGTCAAAGTCATTTCCTTTTCGACTTTGACAACTTTGACATCATTATTCGCTTATGCTTTCCTCTAATTACCTATTTGCCGTAATCCATGTAGAGGAGGAGCAGGTGAGCAGAGCTCCAGCTGAAATGAGGAGCTGTCAGTCCAACACCGTTGCTGCTGTCGTAAGTCTCGTTGATAGGAGTAGAGCCAACTAATCCCTTGATGCGAGAGAAAACCTGCTCGGTGTATTTATCGGCCAAATCTGCATAGCCATAGTTGCGAAGTCCCTTAATGGCATCGTAGGTTTGATCCAGCCAGATTGGACCGCGCCAATAGCCATCCGACTGATACTTAGGGTTGTCGGCAGCAAGAGTAGGGAATGGGATGTAGGTGCTGAACTTGGCAGTGTCGGTAAGGATTGGCAGTGCCTGCTTCATCTGATGATGAGTGGCAATCTGTGTCCAGAATGGGATATATGCCTCACAGCCTTCCTCATGAACAAACTCCTGAGAGCCGAGACGGCGGTCGAAAAAGAAGCCTCGCTCGTCATCGAAGAAATACTGAGCTGTGAGTTCTCCATAGTTGGAATCGTCGAACTCTTTGCCGATAATCTTGGCAAATTTACGGAGTAGAGTGTTTTCGTAGGCAAGATAAGCATTGAGATCGACACTTTCCTGATTGAAACTCCAGGCATTCTCGCCATTCTGCACCATTTGGGCATCGTCGAAGCGCACGGCATTGTCCATTCCGCTCTCCCATGCAGCCGCCTCGGTGGTGCCATCGACCGAACCGAATTCGCAGAGATGGTTGCCGTCGTGGTCGCGCTCATTGTACCACCAGCGGTAATAAGCCACCAGCTGAGGGAACATCTCCAGAAGGAAAGCCTCGTCATGGCACTGTTCGTAAATCTCGTTGACAGCCCATGCAGCCAAAGGCGGCTTGCTATCGCGATAGTTGTTCTCGGACGGATCGACATAGATGCAGTCGATAATCATGCCATTAGGCTGCTGGAAATCGAACATGGCGCGGATATTGTTCTTCGCCAATTCAGGTTCGAAATGAGCCAAGGCAACAGAGAATTTCCAGCAGTCCCATGCCCAGAACCCCACGAAATAGCCAACCGCATGACTTGGCACTATGCCATCATGAAGCAGACTGCCACGATTGGTGCGCCAGTTGCTGATGAGAGTGACAACCGACTTCACAGCCACCTGATTGAACTCGGTCGAAACATCGTCGCGCAAGATGCGGCGAAGATAGCCATCCCATCGTTCGTGATGAGCTCGCATGAAGCCAGTAGGCTCCTTGAGAATATTGCTGGCACTCTGGACAATACCTGCCATCTCCTTCTTGTTGCAGACAAAAGACAACGTCAGATAAGCCTCGTGGCTGCTGCTCTGAGCGAAATAGCCATGCTCATTGACCGTGATTTGCATATCGTTGGTAAAGCCGATGACGAGACTTTCGCCCGATGGATGATTGGCAGTGACGAATTGGTTGTGGCGTTCTAAGGTGACGCCATCGGCCCACTTGCCGCTGCCGATACTGAGATTGCTGTTGCCGCTGATGTGAAGCAGGGCAGTATTGGCATCGATAAACCACATCTGCTGCTCGACGTGACTGTCGCCCGCTATACTGCTTATATATGTCTCGCCTGGACGGTAATCAGCCGAGTCTTTCACAAAGTCGCTGAAAGAGTGATTTCCACAGGCAGCCTGCACGGCACAGTCGGCCATGAAGTAACGGTGGTTGATGCTGAATGGTCCGCAGAATCCATTGTACCAGCAGGTGTCGGCTGGCAGGGTGAAGCCCATCCACGATCCGGCATCGGTGTAGCAACCCACAACTTTTTGACGAACGTTGGGGTTGTGACGGATGTCGAGAATATTGTCATACTGGCTGCACAGACGTGTTGGCTCGGTTTGTGAATGCGTACAAGCCACACAGCTGAGGCACAGTATTACTGATGAAAGAATATTGAATCTCATAATAATGATAGAATAGTGTTATTTGATAGGTTCGATGGTGAAGCCATAGCTCCATTTGTGAGGAGTGATGGTGTATTCTGAATGAACAGGTGCTCCCCAGGTATTGTCGCCACCTACGCCCATCTGTTTCATATCGACATTGACCCATACCAGCGGCTGGCGCACGATGCTTCCTCCGTGACGACGGCCTTGTGAGAAGCTGATATAGTCGATATCCGACTGACGGAAGTTCCACGCGCTGACGCTGAGAGGCTCGTCACCGACGAATCGCAAGCCGAGACCCTGTGCATTGGCAAGGCTGAAGTAACGGACATCGCACTTGTTGCCAGTCTCCTGAGCTCGCACGTATGGGTGGAACTGTTCCCATACGTCGGCAGTGTATTTGCCGACCAATGCACTTGTCTTGCGGTCTTCATAACTCTCGTGTGGTCCGCGTCCGAGCCATGTCATAGTTTGATATTCCTCTGGCATAATGAGACGCATACCGAAGCGAGGCATCTCAGGAAGAGGCTTCGAACCAGGTACGAACGTCATCTGGACGTGGATCTGTCCTTCGCCTCGGCAGGTGTATTCCACGATCTGCTTGGCATCAGCCTCTTCGAGCAGATAGACCGAGGTGACTGCCACTGCATTGCCCTGCTGACGACTGTCGATGTCGATGAGTTGAGCTTTCTCTCCAGCATTCTTCCAAACGGCGCAACGTTTCATCATGTTGTTGGCTACGTCGTTGTCGGTTGCAGCACGCCAGTAGTTGGCTTGAGGTCCTTGTTCAATCATTGAGTGATCTTGCCAGATATAGCTTGTCATCTCACCTGTCGTCTTGCTGAAGCTTACGCTGTAGTTGCCATCGCCAATGGTAATAGCTTCATTATCATCCTTCAAGACAGAAGCCTTGGCAGTTGTTGCCTTTGCGTAAGAGCCGTCCTGTAGCACCCATTGAGCATGTGCCACCTCATGTCCTTCAGGGAGGTAACCCAGGTCTTCATGCGTAGATGCTCTGAGTGTGAGCAGATATTCCTTGCCAGGAATGAGATGAGACTTGAATGGAATGGTGATCTTGCTCTTGGTTCCCGCCTTGATGTCGCCGAGAACGATATCGCCATTCTCGACCGATGCACCATCCTGCTCGATGCTCCAGTGAAGGGTGTAAGGCTTGAGCGACATAAAGTCATGACGATTGTGAACCTCGATGACATTGTTGGAGAAGAGTGCAGGCTGGAAGTCGATGTATTGATATACATACTTCATCTCCCAGATGTGAGGATGCAGGGAGCGGTCGGCAGCTACGAGTCCGTTGGTGCAGAAATTCGAGTCGTTAGGCACGCCTACGAAGCCCATGTCGCCACCGTAAGCCCAGATGTCGTTGCCTTTATCGTCCTTGATGGCAAACGCCTGATCGACCCAGTCCCAGATAAAGCCGCCCTGCAACTGGTCGTACTTGTAGATGAGATCCCAGTAGTCGTGCAGGTTGCCCACACTGTTGCCCATGGCATGAGCATATTCGCAGAGAATGAGCGGACGAGGCTGACGCTGGTTGACAAACTCACGCAAGTGATAGACTCGTGCGTACATCGGGCAATAGATGTCGGAAACGCCTGTCTTGCGCGAGCCCTCGTACTGCACTGGTCGTGTGCTGTCTGCTTCATGTGTCTGGTGGTAGATTGTCTCGAAGTTCTTGCCATATCCCGATTCATTGCCAAGACTCCAGGTTACGATTGATGAGAAATTGCGCAGATAGCCGACCATACGCATCATTCGTTGTTGGAAAGGGAGAAGCCAGTCGTCGTAGTTGGCCAATGTGCCGTCGGGATGGTCTTCCATGCCGTGGCTTTCAAGATTGGCTTCGGATACGAGATATAGTCCAAGTTCGTCGCATATCTTATACCACTGCCATGCATTTGGGTAGTGGCAGGTACGCACAGAATTGATGTTGAACTGCTTCATCAGACGGGCATCCTGAATCATGCTTTCGATGGTGACGGTGCGTCCGTTGTGGGCATCATGATCATGACGGTTGACTCCCTTGAACAGCACAGCCTTGCCATTGATGAGCTGCTGACCGTATTTCATCTCAACGATTCGGAATCCGAAACGGTGAACGAAACACTCAAGAGCCGCACCATCGGCATCGTAGGTGCTCACGACCAGCTTGTAGAGATATGGGTCTTCGGCATTCCATACATGAGCCTGTGGGAAGATCTCGCTGACCTTCATCAAAGTGTCGCTGGCATCGGTGTGCTGCTTCTGCCATACCTTGATGGCTTTGCCCTCGGCATCAAGCACCTTGACTTCGGCCTTGCCTCCAGGTGTCACGTTGCTGAAACTGAGGGAAAGACGGAAGTCGCCGTCGCGATACTGATTGGCGAGCAAGGCATCGAGCTGGAAGTCTTTCACGATGTTCTGTCGTGGACGAGCCTCAAGAAACACACTACGCTCGATGCCGCTATAGCGCCAGAAGTCCTGACACTCGAGATATGTGGCATCGGAATAGCGGAATACCTTGACTGCCAATGTGTTTTTCTTGCCAGGCTTCAGGAGATTGCCGATGGCAAAGGTGGCAGGCAGTCGGCTGTCTTCGCTATAGCCTGCCAGCTCACCGTTGACCCAGCAGTAGAAAGCCGACTCCACGCCTTCGAAGGTTAGGAAGATGTCCATGTCGTTCCATTCGGCAGGCACATTAAATGTGCGCTTGTAGCAGCCAACAGGATTGTAGTCGGCTGGTACGAATGGAGGGTTGGCTGGTATAGGATAGCGGGTATCGGTATAGATGGGGGCATCGAAGCCCTGGAGTTCCCAGCTGCCTGGCACCTTGATGCTCTTGAAAGCACGTGAACGGAAACTGTCTTTGTGGAAATCCTCTGGACAGAGCGAAGGATTCTTGTAGTAGATGAATTCCCAGATACCATCGAGCGAGAGCTTACGCTCAGCCTTTTGGTCAAGTTCGAAGCGCGTGTCAAGCGGTTGGCTGTCGTGCTTCAATGCCTCGGACTCGTTGAGGTAGGGAATGAAGCACGCATGGATAGGTTGCCTGTTAATCTCGTTGACCAATGGGTCTTGCCATGGCTCATGGTTCTGTGCATTGAGGACGCAGAGCCCAGAGAGAACGACGAGGCATAGAGCTTTCTTCATGAATATATAGGTTTTGCTTATATTGAACATAACAGGGTGACTAAGAACGGAACGGTGAAATCGACCACGAACCCATGGAAGATTGAGACTATTGCCAAGTCCTGCCCACAAGATTTGATGATGATAGGCAATGTAGTGTCCATAGTGGTGGCTCCTCCCGCAGAGATTGGAGCAAGCCGTCCGAAGACTGTTGACATCCAGGGGGCAAGGAGCAATGTGGCAATTTCGCGGATGATGTTGCTCAGAAGGGCAATGGTGCCAAGTTCAGGTCCTTTGTATTCGGTGATGAAGATGCTACTCAGCGAATAGTAGCCGAAGCCAGAACCAACAGCCATGCAGTCGAACAGCGAATGTCCGCTCAGGAAGAGACTAATCAGAGCACAGCCAGCCCAGGTGCCGAGAATGGTGACAAGAGGCAAGAGCAGAAGCCGAGGACTGAGATGACGGAACTTGCGGATGGTCTCAGGGTCGTTGCCGATGCTGAAGCCGACACAGCACATTAGTCCGCATAGCGCATAGAAACTGAAGTCGATGGTAGATGGGTCGAAAGGAAGCCAGTCGAAATATGCCACAATACAACCCACGATGAAGAATGAGACAATGATGATGCTGCCTTTCAGCGGGTTTCCTTCGTCGGCGCAGTCAGTCCCGGAGGCTTTCCTTTCGGTCTTGCCTCCGGCGCTTTTCCTGATAAATCTCCAGAGTAACCATGACCCCACCATACAGCCCGTCAAGGCTGCCAATGTTATAATCAGCGCCTCGACTCCCAATGTCGGAAGTGCATGTATGAGCTGCTGATTGGAACCAACTTCCAGCCCTAACAGGAATAGCAGCACCCAGATGAGAGAGGTGATGACCAATGGCAGGAAGGAGCAGTGGCGATGACGTAACAGATAGCCTGCGGTCATACCACCGAGCATGACGAGGATGATGGTGAACATGTCGTTTATTCTGAAATTAAAGCGTTAGAGTTAATTTCGGTGAGAGGAGTAGGGAAGAAGGCATTATTCTCCTGACTGAAGCTGGTGCGGTTGACTGCATTGAGAGCCTGACTGAGCTTGCCCCAGCGACGGAGGTCATACCAGCGCCAGTTCTCCAATGGGAACTCGAGCATGCGCTCGTGTTCGATCTGAGCCTGGACCTCATTCTGGCTTATGCCTGTCATGGCAGGCATATTACCATGGGCAGCACGCACCTGATTTATTAGAGGGATGGCATTGGCTGGATTGCCGAGCTCGTTGTGAGCTTCTGCCATCATGAGCAGAACATTGGCATATCGCATGAGAGGCACGTTGATAGCACAGTAGTCTTCCCAGAAAGCATCGGCAGTGGCTGGCAAGAGTTTGCGGAAAGCAGGACGGTCGGTGTCGAACAACTCGTTGTAGTCGTAGCCAAAGACTTTGCCCGTACCATCGTTGTAATAGTCGCAGTCGGTGAAGAGAGTGTGATAGAAACGGGTATCGTAAAGACCTGTGGTTGCCACTTGACCCTCTTTCTTGTACTCATCGACGAGAATCTTGTTTGGCAGAATCTCGTCCCAACCGCCCAATTCGGCAGTGGCAATCCAGTATTGTAGCTGAGTGCGGTAGTTGGCGCCATTGGCACTTGACATTGAGGTCTGCAACTCGAAGATCGACTCCTTGCAGTTCTTGTTGGTGCCATCGAACATTGAGCCAAAGTCGGTTTCGAGCTCATAACCTCTCACATTGCCGAAAGCAGAAAGAGCATTGTTGAGATACTCGGTCTTTTTCTCTGGCTCCTCGTAGGCACGAGTGAGATAGGCAAAGCCGAGATAACTGTAGGCAGCACCCGAAGTGGCACGGCCGAGATTGTCGGAATCGTAGCTTGAAGGCAAGCCTGCTGCAGCATTCTTCAGGTCGTCAACGATGAAGTCCCAGCACTCAGTGCGGCTTGAGAGTGCCTTGTCGAGTTCGGCAGGATCGGTAATATATTTGTCGCGGATCACTATTTCCTTCCAGTTGAGGAGGAGCTTGAGGTGGTAGTAGGCGCGGAGGAACTTAGCCTCGCATACCATCTGACTGAGCTTGGTAGCATCCATATTCTCTATTCCAGCTACCTTCTCCATCACCTGATTGGCAAAGCTGATGCCACGGTAGTTGTTGCTCCAATAGGAGTTGAACTGAGAGTTACCATTGGTGTAAGAGAAGTTGTAGAGTTCCACCCAGTTCTGATAGTTCATGGCATCGTTGCCGATGTCGATGATGTCTTCGCGATATGCCTCGACAGGCCATTTTACTTCGGCAAATTCCCATGTGTCGATATAGTATTCGAGCTGAGAATAGGCTGCTGCCATACCAGCTTCGGCATCTGCCTCGTCGCGCCAGAAACTGTCGGAAGTGAGCTTGTCAGGCGAGCTGACGGTAAGAAAGTCTTCGCATGAGGTAGCCAAGAGTGCGCTCATGCAGATTCCTGCTATATATATGTACTTTTTCATTGTCGTATGATTTTAAAATGAAACCTGAACACCAACGGTGTATGAGCGAGTAAATGGGTAGATGAGTTTGTCGATACCAGTGTTGAGCACATTGGCACGCGAGAATTCTGGGTCGATACCATCGTAAGGAGTGATAGTGAAGAGGTTCTCGCCGCTGGCATAGATACGGACTTTCTCGAGATAGAGTTTCTTTGCCAGGCCGTTTGGCATAGTATAGCCCACCTGCAACAGTCGCATACGCAGGAAGTCACCTTTCTCGAGGAAACGGTCGCTCTCACGAGAGTTGCTGTTTGGATCCTGATAGATGGCACGAGGCACAGATGTGCGGGTGTTGGTTGGAGTCCATGCCTTGAGACTCGACTTTAGGAAGTTAGAACCAGAGCTCATCGACTCATAGAAGTACTTATTGCCGTTGTAGAGCTTGTGTCCGAACGCACTGCCCATCGTGATTGTGAGGTCGAAACCCTTGTATGATGCACCCAGATTGAGGTTTACCTCTACCTTTGGCATACCTGAGCCGCAATAAACCTTATCGTCGTCGTCAATCACACCATCGTTGTTGGTATCGACAAAGCGGATATCACCCGCAGCAGCCTTTGGCTGATAGAGTTCGCCGGACTTGTTCTTGTAAGCAGCAGCCTCTGCATCACTCTGGAAGATGCCATCTGTCTTGTATAGCCAGAAGCCCGCTATTGGCTTGCCTACACGAGTCTGAGTTGGGAAATGCTCTGAACCATACTTGAGACCTTCACCATAGAGTACTTGGTCTTCATCAGCAAGGTGAGTCACCTCGTTTTTGGTAGTAGTGAGGTTCATGCCGGCATTATACTCAAAGCCGTCGCCCAATGTGCCGTTGTAGTTAAGTTCGAACTCAATACCATAGTTCTTCATCTTGCCAACATTGAGCACAGGATTGTCGAGACCAGACGATGGAGCAAGGCGCTTTGTGATGAGCAAATCTTCGGTCTTGCTGTTATAGTAATTGATCGAACCTGTCAGGCTGTTGCGGAACATTGCGAAGTCGAGACCGAAGTTCTTTGAGTCGGCTGTTTCCCACTTCAAAGAGCGGTTCTCGAGTCCACGGGCTATACTTCCAGCCCATGCGTTGTCGCCATTGCCTCGTACATAACCCTGACTCTTTTTGTTATATGTGCTGATGAGAGCCTGGAAATCATAGTAGCCCAGTGCGTTCTCATTACCTAAGCGGCCCCAGCTGGCACGGAGCTTGAGGTTGTCGATGAAGGTGTCTTCAGGGAAGAAGTCTTCCTGAGTGATGCGCCAACCCAAGGCGACAGAAGGGAAGGTACCCCAGCGGCTGTCTTTGCCGAACTTAGAAGAACCATCGCGGCGCACGGTCACCTGAACAAGATACCTGTCGTCGAATGCATAGTTGACACGTCCGAAGAAAGATGCACGCTTATATCTCCAGCGAGTGCCACTACCACTGAATGTGCCACCAGCACCAGCATCGATGGTCGAGAAGTATGGATCGAGGAAGCCTGCTGGTACGTTCGACGAGATGAGTTTGCCGTCTTCAACCTTATATACTGTAGTCTTGCCCTCTACGCCAATCGAGTTCCATGTATAGTTGGTCGCATTGACAGAAGTACCTGCCATTGCATCTACACGATGCTTGTCGAACTGCTTGTTGAACGAGAGTGTGTTTTCCCAGACATGGTTCTCCCAATAGCTTGTTGTCTCGCTATAATATGGGTAGATGTTCTTGCTCTTCTCGTCGGCAATATAGTCGGGTGTGTGTTCAGATGAACGAGTATGAACGCCACGATAACCGTAGCTGGTCTTGAATACGAGCCAAGGAGCGATGTGTGCACTGAGAGCGATGTTTGCGTCGGTGTAGTAGCTGCGGTCCTTGGTTGTGGTATAGTCGTTGTCAGCCATCACATTACGGTTGTTTGGCAAGCCGTTGAAGTTGGTCAATCCATAGCCGTACTTTTCATTCTCATTATATATAGGTACGAGAGGAGAGATCATGTACATCTCCTTGATTGAATAGTTTGGCTGGTTGTTGTCGGTAATCTTGAGACCTAAGTTGGTGTCGAGATCAAAGATATACTTGCTGAGATGGAGCTTGGCATGGACATTGTCTTGACGGTAATTGTTGCCAAGGAAGATACCCATATCGTCGGTATGGTTGTATGAGAATGCATACTTTGCATTGTCGCTGCCTCCACGAGCCGAGAAATTGTAGTTCTGAGACACGCCATTGCGAGTCATCGCATCTTGCCAGTTGGTGTCAACACCGGTATTGGTTGTGATATAGGCAGGCAAGTCGTATTGCTTGGTGCCTCCGCGAGCAGCATCGTAAGCATTCCAGTTGTCGTACATTTGCTTGTGTACGCTCTTGTACTCTTCGGCATTGAGCATCTCGAGCTTCTTGGCGATTTGATTAGAGCTAACGTAAGCACTCAAGTCGATTTTGAGTTCACCCTTCTTGCCATTTTTTGTAGTGATGATGATCACGCCATTGGCAGCAACCGAACCATAGATGGCGGCTGCGGCACCATCTTTAAGCACTTCCATTGACTCAATGTCGAGAGGATTGACATTGTTTATGTCGCCTGGGAAGCCGTCGATGATATATAATGGGTTGTTGTCACCCATGGTGCCTACACCACGTATCTTCACTTGAACGCCAGCACCAGCATTGCCACCGGCTTTCTGTATGTTGACACCAGAGATCTTACCCTGGAGAGCTTCTGCAGCATTGGAAGTAGAACGTTTTGTGAGTTCTCCGACATCCACAGAAGAGATTGCGCCTGTCATGTCGCTCTTTTTCATAGTACCGTAACCCACAACAATCATCTCCTCGAGCATTTCTGATGCCGACTTCAGCTGAATGTTGATGGTCTCGCTATTGACAATGATTTCCTGAGACTCATATCCTATATAGGAAATGGAGAGTACAGAGTTCTTCTCGGTGCGGATGCTGAAGTTTCCGTCGAAGTCACTTGTTGTACCATTGGTGGTTCCTTTGACAAGGATGGTAGCACCAATGACAGGGAAGTCCTCATCATCGATGATGTTACCCTTGACATTAATTTCCTGCGCGTAAGCTGTGATTGCAAACAGCGCGTTCAAAAGCAGAAGTACTACTGCTCTTTGCAGAAAACGAATTCTACTGTTTTTCATAATCTGTTTGTTTTAATGATATTGTGGTTTCGTTGAATTGTGGTGCAAAGGTAGCATATTGCCAATTAATAGCCACAAAATACACTATCTACAAATAGACTACAAAAAGTAAAAAAATGTTGATTTATATCTACTAATTGATAATTAAATAGCTGATAATTAAACTGATTAACATTGCAGTATATCTACAATATCACTTTTCTTAAATATTCTTCAAATAATCGACCAAATCAATCTCTTTTGACAAATTAAGAGCTTTACGCAGTCGGTACCTGTTCATGTTGATCGTCTTGGGAAGAGTGTCGGTAAGTTGTGCGATGTCTTTTGTCGAAAGGTTTATGCGCAGCATTGCCGCCAGATTGACTTCTCCTTGAGTCAGGTCGGGATGCAGTTTTTTGAGATTGTCTATAAATTCGGTGTTGTTCTCACTAATCTTGCCACTTATTGTACTGTTGGTTTTTACAATGTCCTGACTCTGACGGATGAAGAGATTGACTTTTTTCAGATGCTGTTTCAGATTTCGTTCGTCCATGTTCATACCCTCTTTGATCTTGTCTCTGATCTTCTCGAGCAATTCATTGCGTGAATTGATAAACACCGAAAGAGTAGTGACATCGTGCTTACTGAGGTCGCGTTGTTCTGTTACTGATAGCAGTTCGTTCTGTTGCTGTTGTATTTTCAACTCGGCAAGTTCGCGCTGCGACTGTTCGAGCAGATACTGCTTGTGCATAATAAGATGGTTCTTTTTGCGTTTCTGTATGCTTATGACCAAAGCCGTTGCAATAAGCAAGATAATTATTGCACAGATAAGGATTGAGGAGCGATGTCTTAATCGTTCAATTCTGTAAGCCTGTTCGCGTATCATATCTTCATGGGCTTTCTTTTCGAGTCGTTTTTGCATTATTGACTCTTCTATGACGCGCAGTTTCTCGGCACTTTGCAACTCGTTGCTTAGTGCTTCACGTTTCTTTTGATATTCATAGGCTTTCTGATAATTCTTGAGTGCACTATATACCATCGAGTAGTATTCGTAGTTATCACATAATAGTTCCTTCGAACCTACCTGTTCGGCATACTTCTTTGCAATCTCCAATGTATCCAGAGCCTCTTTATGCTTACCAGCAAAGAAGTATTGACGCCCCTTGTTGTTATAATTTTCTCCGAGCGACCATAACTTGCTGAGCTTTGTGTTGATTGCTATAGCCTCGTTGATGTATTTGATTTTTTCCTGAAGATCTCCTTTGTACAGACTTAGGTTATTCAGATTGGCAGCAATAGCCGTCTCATTTCCGAACTTGCGGTTCATGCTTAGGGCAAGTTTGAAATAATGCTCTGCCTCGACATATTCTTCAGCATTGCAATATACGATACCGAGAGTATTGTAGCAATCTGCAAGTATGATTGAATCTCCTTTTGCTTTTAGTATGGCTGTAGCCTGATTGCAATAAGACAATGCTTTCTTGAAATCAAACAGACGGCTATATACAAAACCCATCTCAAGATATATCCTGCCTTTCAGCTTTTGGTTGTCGTCATTGCAATCGTCGAGCGCATCATATAGGTTACTGATGCTGCTGTCGTAGTTGCCAATCAGTTTTTGGGCATCGGCCAGTAGAAGCTTTGCTTCTGCAAGAATATCATTTTTGCCGTCGGAAAGGGCATAATGACGAATTATTGCCTCTGCTTTATTGGCAGAAGCGGAAGGATTATGGTAAAGTTCAGCCTTACAGGCATTCAGAAGGCTGTCGAAGTCAGTGGCTTCATGAGCCATGCACCATGCTGAGCAAAAGTACAGCATGGTGCATAAGAGAATAGAAAAACGTGTGATTCTTCCCACTATGTCAGTCGTTTATTGTGACATTCACTTCACCTTCGATCTTTCCGCTCTGGTAGCAGCCAGGATATACCTGAGCGCTTGTCTCTTCGCCATCGGCAGTTTCGAACATACAGTTGACCTCGATGTCGATTTTTGGCTGAGTGCCGATGCCGTCCCAAAGGATACCGCCAAGATGGATGATATCTTCGTCGTCGCCCGAACCCTTGATGATGATGTCGGCCTGATTAGAGCCACCGACAATCTTGTCGCGTATCTTGAGCGTGCGTGGGAAGACAAGGCTCAACTCGCCATGAGTGCTGAGCGATCCACGGTTGCCACCAAGGAAGAACGAGCCGATATGACAGTTGGCATAGTTGCGGTGGAACTGGAAATCTTGTGGCAGGCCATGCATAATCACTGCGTCCATGTGATAGTCGAGCAATGTGCGGCCATTGTTGTCGGTCTGAGACAGGCGTCCCATGTTGTTGTACTTGAGCAGATTTGAAAGATAGCTCTCGTTGATATGAGGCGCACCGTTTGAGCCAAGATAGAGATTCTCAATTGAGCAATAGTCTCCGATATGGAGGGTGATATTGTCGTTGCGTGTAGTGTCGGCATTGACTGTGGCGCAGTTGCCACCACCATAAACACCCTGATTGACATAGACCATCTCGCGCTGGTTGTTCTTCAATCCTCCAGCAATCTCGATAAACGACTTGACAATGTTAGGACGGAACGAAGCAATAGCTTGCATCTTCTGGAAGTCGTTGGCATTGCTGCCTCCGAAAGTCTCGCTTGCTGGTATCTTATAATAGAACATCTGCGCCTTACGGTCGTAACATTCAGTAATCTCGGATACATCGGTCGAGTACTGATAGATATACTCGCCATTGCCAGCACCAAAGACCTCGTCAATCTCGCCGCCTTCGAGCTGAATGCGCGTGCCGTTGTGAATTTGTCCTGAGACATCGTTTCCTCCGAAGATGCGGCCATAGCGACCAGCCTTGACATTGACCGTAGTGCCATACTGATTGTTGGCAAATACGACATTGACCATTTTGCCGTCTTCGTTCTTACGAGCCTGCACGTTACCCATACGGCAGCCACCGAAAACATTGTCGGCACGGAAGTCTGGGTAGTCGAGGTTGAGGGCGAGACCGACCTTGCCACTTGTCTCTGGATGCAGCTGGCGGTCTTCTGCCTCGTTGTAATAAACCACGTCGGCACGGTTGCAGCCACCATAGACAGTGCCTACATAACCATTCATTAGGAGCCACTCAGGCTGTATGCCCATATCCATCTGGTTGTTGCCACCAAACAGACGATGTATGTTGTGCTTGGTGCTGATTACGAAATCATCTTCGCTAAAACCTTCCTTGACATCGATATATCTCAGCATCTGCTGTCCGCGTGAGAAGCACTCGTCGGATGCAGTGCGGTCGAAATGAGCAGTGATGTCTCTGTCCTTGTAGCAGACCCTAATAGTTGTGGCTTTGCGCACAAGACTGTTGTTGGCACCGCCGAACATATTGAATATAGTACCTCCGCATATATCAAGATAGGTCATATCAACATTTGGATATTCCTTGCCGGCAAGTGAGATATTGCTGTCGGCTGCAAAGATCTCGCCATCGGCATAGCTATCGCCATCGCTATGGACACCATAGTTGCCATTGCCACCAGCAAACACTTCACCGATGAGAGGGAAGCCCGAATAAACCTGATCGCCCTCAGGAGTCTCGGTGATGCGCACATAGGTGTTGGTCTCGATTTCTTCGCCAGCACTGTTCTTGTATATGCCATGACCGATGTTTCCGCTCACGTCGCTGCCTCCATACACTCGGTTGATGATGGTGTGGAAGTGGTCGTGGCTCTTCTCGTTGATTTCGACAAACGAGCCACCCTCTATGTTTGCCATACGTGCACCACCGAAGACCTCGTTGATCTGACCGCTATATACGCGTACCGTAGTGCCAACACCAGCAGGAGCCTTAAGGCCAGGAATCAGCAAGCTCTCGCCAATGACATCGCCCATGCGACCTCCGCCGTAGGCCTTGTTCCAGATGCCATGTGAAACAGCATCGGTAGCAGTGGCACCAGATACCTGGAAATCGCACACGACATTGCTCTTGCCGATTACACGTCCCTCCATGCTTCCACCATATACATTGATGAGGTTAGGTATGGACTTTTCGCCATTGAAATACGCACCACTCAGCGAGACATAGGTATTGCCGATAACCTCGGTGTTCTTGCCTTTGCCAGCACCATAAATCTGACAACACTCGATGTTCTGAGAGGCAAGTTCGGACAGCGAGGCAACCGAAGAATATTCTTTGCCCACCATGTCGCTGTGCATGTTGATGCTTGCTGCGCCATGGATTATACCATAGTCGTAGCAGCCTCCGAAGATATTTGAGCCAGTGAAATAGGTCTCACCTTCACGGTCTGTGATTTTCTTGATAGGTGCGAACTGGCAGAAGATGTTGAGCTGCAGGCGGTGATACTGCTTGATGTCCTTGTTGTAAGGCAGGAAACCACCAATGTATTCGCGAACAATACCAATGCTGTCACCTTGGGTCTCGATATATTTGAAATGAGCATTCTGGCTGCCACCGATGATGTCGCCCGTGATGGTCAAACCGACAGGAAGTGTGTAGTTATAGACACTGTCAGCAGTCATTGAGCCACTGAAGCCACCACCGATGAATTTGCCAATCACGACATCACGTGCATCCATCTCGTCACCTGTCTCGAAGATCTTCTGTTTGCCGTATAGGTCGTTGATGGCGTGATTATTCTTGAATGAACGGTCGGAGTTGAAGGTGAGCAAAGGCACGCACGACATATCGACGATACGGCAGAAATGTTCGAAATCCTCCTGACTCTCGTAGCCTTTAGTCCAATGTGTGCCATCGTATGTGTAAGATGGAATATAATCCATCAGATGTTTGCCATTTGAACCCATCGAGAGGTTGCCTATCGACACGTGGTTGCCGATGTTGAGGCGGGCACGACCCGAGTTAGGCACAAGCACTTCGCGGAGCATACCGAATTGTGGGCGGTCGTTGACATCACGTACAAACTGTCCGACGGTGGTGTTGTTGCCACCAAGGAACAACGTACCCTTGATAATGGCGCGATTGTCCTCGTCGATGCCAGATACGCTGATGCTTGCTGATGCTACATGAGGATGCTCGCGACCAGTAGAAGCGTTCTGGAGGCTGTTTGGCTCAAACTCCGACGATGGCTGGTCGTATTGTCCATACTGACCATTGCCCGATCCATAGACATCGCCACTGATGATGCCGCCAAAGATGTTGATGTTGGTGCCATAACGGGCATTGTTGCTGCCCGCGATGGTGCCAGTGACATCGTTGCCGCCAAAGATGGTGTTGATGAAGATATTTTTGTTGCTGGCAGGGTCGTCGGATCCAATATTGACCATAGTCTCGCCACAGATGTTGCCCATCAGGCCACCACCGAATACACTATGTGCAGAACCCGATATGAAGTTGACAGTGGTGCGAGTCTGGTAGTCTCGCTTGTCGTTGCTTGGGGTATAGATGTCGCCATTAAGCGACATGTCTTTGAGTCCGATATTGCCAATCAGGCTTCCTCCATAGACGTTTCGGATGAAAGGACGTCCCTTGATGGTGACATTGGTGCTGCCTTCAACATTGCCCATAAGTCCTCCTCCGAAGACATCGAGGAAGCAATAATGAGGCTTGGCATACTTTGCGATGGTTTTCTGAGGGTCTTCAAAAATCTTTGAGTCGAAGTCCTCTTCGCTTTCTACATTGATGAGCAGATTGGTATTGCCCATTACGTCGGTCATCTCGCCGAAGCCGCCGCCACAGATGGTAAAACGCTTGTCCCACGGCTTGCCGTATTCCCACTGGCTTAGGCCTGCCTTTTCGAGGAACTCCTTAGAGAACAGGCTTCGACGTGCCTCGACATAAGTATCGCCATAGACGATGCTGGCTGTACGACCACTGCCGTAGATGCCATAATAGCGGATAGAGTCGTAGCGCGACGATTCGGGAATCCAGTCGAACTCACCGCCCTTGATAAGAACGTGGGTGTCGCCTTCAATCTCGGCAACAATCGAGCGTTCGGGATGTTCCATATCTACATGTCCATGTCCGCCGCCATATATAGAGTTCTGGATTTTGCCACCATCGATAGTGACGAACGTCGAGCCAGATTCAGGCAGAGACTTAGTGTGAAGAATATTGCCATAGTTGCCACCGCCGAATATGAAGTCGTTGAGGTGGGCATCACCACTGACATTGATATGCGTGTTGCCAATGACGCTCGCCATGTAGGTTGTGATATTGGCAGAGTTGGTATCGGATGTCGGACGGTAATACGAACCCTCGCCACCAGCAAACACCATACCCTTGATGGTGCCTCCTGAGATGTTGATATGAGTAGAGCCATAGACGAGAGCCAGACGGGTGAAGAACTCGTTGGTCTGCTGCACACCATGCGACACAGGATAGCCTGTGAGGTCATTGTTGTCGAAGTAACTCGTCGTGCCCTTGCCGCCACCGAAGACATATCCGTCGATAGTGCCGCCTGAGATGTTGATATATGTGTCGCCAAAAATGCCACCTGCCTGACTCAATGCCATGGCGGTATAAATCTGGTTGCTGAAGCCGTATCCGCCACCATAGATTGATCCACGGAGGAAAGCCTTGTCCATCACATTGACTATCACCGACGACTTGTTGAGATCGATGAGCGAGTCGTTGTTGACCACAACCTTAGGCATCTTGTTGCCAACCTTATCGAACGTACCGTAGGCAATTTCGCCATTGTTCAGGTTGTAAGGAATATGAGGGTCGAATGTGTGGTATTCGTCCTTGAGAGAGAGACCTGTTACACCGCCACCACCAGCACCATATATGGTGTTGCGCACCATTCCACCGCTGATGTTGATGACAGCCTTGCCATAGTAATATGTGGCAATAGAGTCGGTGACATCCTCTTTAGGGTTCATGAGCTTGCCACTTCGTCCGAGGCTTGTGCCATAAATCTCGTTGATGTTGCCGCCACGTATGTTGATTTCGCTCTGTCCGAAGAATGAGTCGGTCGGACGTTCACTCTTGCTGCCATCGTTCTTGGTGACCCATGCCTTGCGTCCATAGCCCAAGTTGCCACCTACGGCACGACCCACACGCGAGGTGCCGCATACGTCGATGCTGGTTACTGCATAACATGAGCCATTGCCCTGACCAGCTGTAGCAAGTCCCACGTCGAATGTGTAGGACATAGGATTCTTATGGTTGCAGATATCAATGACGATATGAGTGCGTAAAGGGTTGCGTGGCGAACCAGCCACATTGCCAGTCTTTTCGTTCAGACGAGTGTTGTAACCACCAGCAATGACACGTCCGTAGTAGCCTGATAATATTCTGATGTAGTTTTCTTTGTGGGTAGCATTGGCATCATCCTGATTCTTGAAACCGCCATATAGTGTTACACTTGGAACAAACGATCCGTCGATGAGACCGCGTCCATAACCCAATGGCTCATATCCCGACATCATCATTCCATAGCCAAAGGTAAGGTTGTGTTCCTGAGCCATGATACTCATCTTGTCTTCTACACCTGGCTTGCCGTGGATAGTGATGTTCTCGAATCGAGTGTCGGCGTCGATAACACATGAGTTTGTGGTCAGCAAGAGCTTGCCGTTGCAGATATTGCCATAATGGCCAGTGATGATGGCAGGTTTGTCTTTGACAAAGAACTCGCTGTTGCTAATGTCGTTCTGATTGTCGTTATGGACGTTGAAGACATTCTGGTCATAATCGCCCATCACCACGATGATGTTGTTGCCAATCACGCTTGACGCTGATAAGCTTGCTTCATTGTGCGGACGGCCTTCTCAGGAGACAGACCGTCGTTGCTGTCGTCACCCTTGTCGTATGTGGTCTTTTGGTCGATGGTATATTGTTTTGCATCTTTGGTGTTGATGCCGTTGAGATTGACGAAAATCGGCTTGCTGAAAGAATAGAGACCGGAAATGGTGCAGAACTTCCAGCGACGGTGGGTAGCAGATAGATGATAGGTGTGACCTTCCTTGGCTCCTGTGAGCGTAGCGCTCGAACCGACTTTCTTGTCTCCGTCACTCAGGTCTTGCCATGAATACACAAACTCGTTGGCAAGGGCATTGGCACCTTCACCAATAATCTCGCTTTTCAGGACATAGCTATTGCCGTTCTTGGTAGCGGTGATTTTGAGTTTTAGGTCGGCAGGCTGAATTAAGGCGGCATCGCTGCCTATGATGTTGCCTTTGCTGTCAAGCAACTCAAAGGCAATCGAGCGATCCTTGACATCGAAAGGTACGGTACATTCAGTCGAACTTGAGGAATGTTCCCTGCCATCAACGGTCCAGCGCATCTTGGCTCCACTGCCTTCGACAATCGAAGCCTTGAAATGACGACCGCTTGCATCTGATGGCTCTTCGGAAATTTCGACCGTAGCAGGATAGAACGAGTAGCAATTATTTTGTTTCTTGTTCCACTTGATGCCGTTGATGGATCCTTCGGTCTTGGTACCCTGTTCGAGTTCTATGCTGAAACTGTTTTTGTTCCCCGAAATATTGCTGAGATCGGCAGATCCCAGTCCATAGCAGTTGACAATTTTTATCGACTCAAGATCTTTCTTGCGGTCCTGGCTGCCGAACGTTTCCTGCATGTTGCCTACCAGACCACCGATGCGCAGATAACCTTTGTCGACAAGGTTAAGGGTAGAGTTACTGTCCTTCACCTTCATTGAATTGACGATGCAATTCTCGATGCGCGAGTTGCGGTACATCTGACCGACAAGTCCACCGATGTTGAACTGTTTCTTGCCATTATAATCGGCATTAGTGATCTCGAATGTTATGTTGTCAATCTCAAGGTTTATGATTGCTGACTCGAAATCCTCGTCACCGCCCAACATAGGGAACACACCGATATTCAATTCGGTTTCTGAGTTGGTCACAGGCACCACAATATTGCTGATCTTATGACCATCGCCATCAAAGTAGGCTCGGAATGATTTGTTTTCGGTTGAGGCAATACCATAAGTCCATCGGCAAGAACTCATGTCGATGTCACATGTAAGCTTATAGTATTTGAGATAACATGCTCCGTTGTTATAATCAAAGTTCTGAAGCAGGAATGCAAACTCCTCGGCCGTGGTAATCAGAAGAGGGTTGTCTTTAGTGCCAGCGCCCTTGTTCGGCCTAAGCACAGAGCCATTCCATGAATCGGTGTTTGCCAACGATGCAGACGATATGCAGAAAAAACCTAACAAGACAAGAAATGTCAATACTTTGTGTGTGAGGTTTGATAATATCATATTAACGGTCAATTAAAAGATTGTCTATTTGAGGGCAAATATACTCATTTTTTTACTAACTTGTTGAATTCGATGCATGGAAAGTTTGAAATATCTCATTATTGTCGTATTTTTTCTCTTTTTTGTGCAATAATTTGCAATAAAAAAGGCGAGCTTCATGTCGATGCTCGCCTTTTTTTATTTCTTGAAGATAGAATCAGATTAGCCGAGGAAGGCAATCAATACACCTGCTGCAACTGCAGAGCCGATAACACCTGAGATATTGGCTGACATGCAGTAGTTGAGGATGTTGTTCTTAGGGTTGATCTTGGTCGCGATGTCGTTGGCAACACGAGAAGCCATTGGCACAGCCGACAGACCGCATGCACCTACAAGTGGATTGATCTTCTTCTTTGAGAAGAGGTTGAAGAGCTTCACGAGGAAGATACCACCAGCGATAGAAACAGCGAATGCACAGAAGCCACCTGCAACAATGCCGATAGTCTGCCAGTTGAGGAATGAATCGACTGTCATTGTCGCACCTACTGAAAGACCAAGGAAGATGGTTGCGATGTTCATCAAGGCATTGCTTGCTGTGTCGGCAATTCGAGCTGTATCAGCACCGATCTCCTTGATGAGGTTACCGAACATCAACATACCGATGAGCGATACTGCTGAAGGCACGATGATAGCCACAAGCACAGTCACGAAGATAGGGAAGATGATCTTGGCAACTCGCATGTTCTTGATCTGGAGAGTGTTTGGATAGAGTTTATCCTGCTCCTTCATGTTGATCTCGCGTTCCTTCTGTGTTGTGCAGAGCTTGACTACGAATGGGATGATCACAGGAACCAATGCCATGTATGAGTAAGCTGCAATTGCGATAGGACCGAGGAGGTGTGGAGCCAGCTTGATGGTTGTGTAGATGGCTGTTGGACCATCAGCACCACCGATGATGCCGAGAGCTCCTGCTTCTTTTGGAGTGAACATGCCTGAACCTACAGCACAGAGGATAACACCGAAGATACCGATCTGGGCAGCAGCACCGAAGATGGCGAGCTTGAGGTTACGGAGCATAGGACCGAAGTCGGTCATCGCACCAACACCCATGAAGATGACAGGTGGGATGAATCCTGTCTTGATGAGCCAGTAGTAGATCATGTTCATAAGACCGAGCTCGTGAGCTATCTCTGGGAGTCCCATCTCATAAACGTGATATTCCTGTCCGTTGGCATGTACGATGCCATTGCCATCAGCACCATAGACACCCATCTCACCGCCAGGGAAGTTGGCGAGGAGGATGCCCATTGCGATAGGGATAAGAAGCAATGGCTCATAGTGCTTCGCGATTCCTAAATATAGGAACAGGAAGCCGAGAGCATACATGATGAGAAACTGAGGCTGATCAGCGATATTGCTGAATGCCGTCATCTCATACAGGTTGCTGAATATTGTGTTGATAAAATCCATTGTCTATTACTTAATTTTGAAAATTGGATCGTCCTCAAATACCTTGTCACCTGGGTTGGCAAGAATGGCTGTGATCTGTCCGTCACAGTCGGCTGCAACAGCATTGTAGGTCTTCATTGCCTCGATGTAGCCGATAGTCTGTCCCTTCTTGACCATATCGCCAACCTTGACTGGAGTCTCGGCAGCATTCTTGACAAGGAAGAACTTACCTTCAAGTGGAGCAAGAACGTCTGCGCCCTCGCCAGCAGCTACAGGTGCAGCACCTGCAGACTGTGCAGCAGGAGCCGAACCGTCATTAGGAGCGATGTTGACAGTATAAACCTCACCGTTGACAGTCACCTTGAGTTCCTGAGCCCTGATTTCGCCTGTGCCTGCATTAGCCTTCTTAGCCTTGCGCTCTGCGAGGTCAGCCTCAAAGTCTGCCTTTGCCTTTCCGCTCTTGTAAGCCTCATACTGTGATGGGTGCATCGCGTACTCGAATAGCTCTTCGTCGTCCTGACCAAGCTCCCAGCCGTTAGCCTTCATCTTGGCACGGAAGTCATCGAGGTTGTCTGGCGCGAAAGTCTGAGGGTCTTCGGTCTGGAACTTCAAGCCCTTCTCCTCAGCCATCTTGACGAGTTCTGGGGCAACAGGACCAGGCAGCTGACCTGACTTGCCAAGAAGCATATCCCAGTGGTTGTCGGCGATGATGCTCCAGCGCTCCTTGCCCTTTTCCATCTGCATCACGTTCATGAGTGCCTGGTTCTTGACATACTGAGAGAAAGGAGTAACGAGACAAGGATAGCCCATCTTTGGCCATACGTATGCTACTTCATCGAAGAGCTTGATGAGGAGTTCGTCAGTAGTGAGCTTTGGCTGGCCATTCTTCTCCTTCCAGCGGTTGAGACCTTCGAGGTTCTCTTCTAAGTCGGTCATAAGCGAACCCATCATACCGCCTGGGAGACCTGGCTTGACAAGGAGAGAGTTGTTGAGGTGGTTCAATGCTGGGATGTAATAGCCGAGGAAGTCGTCCATCATTTCCTGAATCTGAGTGCGAACCTCCATGTAAGCAGCCATGTTAACATCCTTCACCTTGAAACCTGCATCCTTGAGAGTTTCGATCACTGTAATGACATCGGCATGACCTGTACCCCAAGACAGAGGCGACATACCGCAGTCGATATAGTCACAACCATTCTCCGCAACTTCGAGGATAGAAGCCATATTGAAGCCAGGACCTGCGTGTGAGTGATACTGGATCACAATGTCCTTCTTGATGGCTTTGATGCCAGCAACGATCTTGCCGAGGCTCTTTGGACGGCCGATACCTGCCATATCCTTCAAGCAGATCTCGTCGGCACCTGCCTCGATGAACTTCTTGGCGAGGTTGACATAGTATTCAACTGTGTGGATAGGAGAGAAGGTTATGCAGAGAGAAGCCTGAGCAATCATGCCAGCCTCCTTGGCGTATTGGATTGAAGGAATCACGTTGCGAGGGTCGTTAAGACCGCAGAAGATACGAGTGATATCAGTACCCTGTGCCTTCTTAACCTTATAGAACAGCTTGCGGAGATCCTTTGGACAAGGGAACATACGCAGACCGTTGAGAGCACGGTCGAGCATGTGAGTCTGGATGCCTGCCTCATGGAATGGCTTTGTCCACTCACGTACAGACTTGTTTGGGTTCTCTCCATAGAGGAGGTTAACCTGCTCAAAGCCACCACCGTTTGTTTCAACACGGTCGAAACAGCCCATCTCGATGATCTTTGGAGCTACCTTTACGAGTTGGTCAACACGAGGCTGATACTTGCCAGCGCTCTGCCACATGTCGCGGAAGACCAACGACAATTTTACTTCTTTTGCCATACTTATATACTTTTTTATCTATTATCCGAATTGAGATTATCCCTTCTTGATTGAGGTTACCATTGCCTTTGGAGCAACTTGGCTGATAGCGGCCTTGATGGCTGCTTCAACATTAGGAGCTATTGCAGCAGGTGCAGCTTCTACCGATTTCTTTGGAGCTTCTTCAGGAGCAATCTTGTTGACCGCCAAGATCATCAGCTTTGAGAGATTGATGATCAGGATCAGAATTACGAACACAGTACCCATACCTACTATCATGAGCAAGAGGGCGGTTTGCATTGGAGTTAATCCTTCCATATTTCAAAAATTTAATAATTAACCTTATTTTGACAAATGTGCCACTAATGAAATAACTGTTGTGGCGATACCATAACCCATAAATTATGTGCAAAGTTAAAAAAAGATATGCACAAACCCAAGAAATATGAGTAAAAAAATAATATAATTAGCACAATATTACCTTCGGTTGTGTCTATTTGCAACCAAAAAAGCAAAAAAGTGACAAAAAGAATCGTTTTATTTTTCGACAAGCCTGTTGTAGAGAACCGATTGGATGCGGGTGCGATAATCACCTGTCATTAATGTTCTGTTGGTTCGAGACGGGCAAATTCGGTTACAAAGGAAAATATAGATCATGCGATTGGTGGGATCGACCCAGAAACAAGTGCCAGTGTAACCAGTGTGTCCATAGACGCTTCCTGACACCTCTTCGGCACAAGGGCTCTTAGCTGGAACCTTCATGTCTGGCTTGTCGAAACCGAGACCTCGGCGAGTTTTATTTGACTTTGTGGTAGTAAACAGCTTGCAAGTCTCCTCCGAAATAATCTGTTGGCCTTCATACTTCCCGTTGTCGAGCATCAACTGGAGGATTTTTGCCAGGTCGGTGGCATTGCTGAACAATCCGGCATTGCCTTCTACGCCTCCGCTCCATGCGGCAATCTCGTCGTGGACATATCCGTGGAGCAGTTGTCGGCGCAGGGCTTGGTCGTTTTCTGTAGGCACGACAAGTGCGAGGTCGATGTCCTTGTTCTGTCGCGGATTATATGTGCACGAGGTAAGTCCCAATGGCTCGAAGAGTCTTGTCTGCAGGTACCTGTCGAGCGGAGTCTTTGTCTTTGCCTCGATGACGCATCTGAGCAAGACGAAATTCAGACACGAATATCTGTATCGACCGACGTTCTTCAGAGGGAGGGCAAGAGTCTTGCCGAGTATCTCATCGCGGAAAGAATTAGCGATGAACATCCCGTTTGCGATCTGCAACTGGTGCTGTTCGTCTTTCTTTTCCGAGATATATTGACTGTTCCAAGTCAGGTTCTTATTGAACCATGTGTTTTGGTCCTGCAAGATGCAGTAAGTCGCATCTTTCTTAGAGCTATATAGTCGTCCGTTTACAGATGCAGAGTCGATTGTCATGCCATAGAATGGGAATCCTTCGCGCATTCCTGTTTCGTGGAACAGCGCCTGCTTGATAGTGATGTTTTGTTTGTCAGTTCCTCTCATCTCACTAACATATTTGCTCATCTTGTCATTGACCGAGATGCCGTATTCGTCGATGGCAATCATCAAGGCGGGTAAGGTTGCTGCGGCTTTGCTTACCGACGCAAGGTCGTAGATTGATTCGTTGGTGACTTTCTTCTGTCGAGTCTCGTCATACCAGCCGAAAGATTTATTGTATATGATTTTTCCGTCTTTGGCAACAAGAACTTGACAGCCAGGGAACGCGCCCTTTTGAAGGCCGTCGTTCACTATGGAGTCTATTTCGAGCAGAGCATTATTGCTTATCTCTGCGATTGCAGGCTTTTGGGGAATAGAGTCTGCAGGGTTGTTGACAGTGGTTTCGGTCTCTCGTATGTTGTTGATTACAAGCCCATCGCCAGTATTGAATAGTCCTGGAATTGTCACACACAATTGTCCGTCGATATTCGCTTTCCCTTCCAGCACATTACGTACTGCTTCATGCGCAAAACTGTAGTCCTCATGCGCAGCAATGACCGAAGATGCTTTCTTGATGGCATCCTTATAATATGCGAGATTGTAAGGCGAAGTGTAGAAAATGAGTGTGATTGGCTTTTTTGAAGCATTGCATTTCTGGTTGACTTGAGCAATGGTGGCACTCTTGGCATTCTGCACCTCTATTATCGTGTTACCGTTGAAAGGCTTCTCGTGCTTGAGGAGCACAAGACTTGCTTGATACAGATCTTTTGACAGTGTTTGAGCATTTTGAGTGTCAATGGCCGATCGGTCTGGCATAATACCGCAGTTCAACGCATGTTTGAAGATGAGCACACGCCTGCACTTCTTATCTATATCATCCTGAGACAATATGCCGTTGCTGACAGCGGTGCGCAATTTTTTCCATTGGTCAGCAAGAGGGATAGGATCTAGGAGGATATCGACTCCTGCCATTAGCGACTTGACGCAGAAATCAGGATATTTCCTTGCACCCTCCATAGCCAAACCGTCGGTAAAGACCAGACCATTGAAATGGAACTTGTTCCTGATATATCCTGTGATGAAACTTTTTGATGCCGAGCTTGGTATACCCTGAATCGGCTCGATGTCAGGTACTTCCAGATGTCCCACCATAATGCCGCCGAACCCAGCTTTGGTAAACTCTTCGAATGGACGCATCTCAAAGTTCTCCATTCTTTCTTTATCGTGAGACAGGCATGGCAGAGTCTTGTGAGAGTCTTTGTCGGTGTCGCCGTGTCCAGGGAAATGCTTGGCCACTGCCAAAACTCCGGCATCCTCCACTCCTGAGGCATAACTGAGACCTGCCGAAGCGACATTAGTTATATTGTCTCCAAATGAGCGATAGCCGATAACGGGGTTGCGTGGGTTGCTGTTGATATCGAGTACAGGCGCAAAGTTGACGGCAATGCCCATAGCTTTGCATTGTCGCCCTATTTCGAGCCCATATTCATACATCAGACTGTCGCGTCGGTTTGGAACGTTTGGCTTGTATGTGTGGTTGATACAGCCAAGCGACATGTTCTTCGGAAAGCGCACTGCATCAGAAAGCCGCATGTTCAGTCCCCATTCACTGTCGGTTGTTATCATCAGAGGAACTTTCTTGCTCAAGTTCTGGCCATACTTTGACAGGTCCTCCTGAGATTTCAAAGATCCTTTAGAAAACAAAAGTCCGCCGACATGATACTTTTCGATGAGGTTTTTTATGATATTGCGTTGCTCTGGAGTGTCGTTATTGCCTACAATTGGGATGATGAGTTGTCCGAGCCTTTCTTCGGGGGAAAGAACTGACATGATGCTGTCAGCCCATGATTCTGCTTTTTCAAGGTCGGAATATGACAAAAGATTCTGAGCTTTAATGCTTATAATATTAAATAATGTGTATAAGCAAATAGCAAGGAAGATAGGTTTTCTCATTTCATTATTACTCGGTCGTCGATTTTTGATTCAATATTTTTGCCTTGAGCTGTCAGTTCTTTTACCCAAGAGGTCATCAAGTCTCGCAGCAATATATCGGTATTTGTCACTTTTGAAGCATAAGAGAGTGGGCTGAGACCATCGTTACCTTCAGCAAGATAATCGATTGTTGATACATAATAAGTGCGCTCTGGGTCAATAGCCTTGCCTTCCACGAGCACTTTTGTGGCTACCATTCTATCGTTGTCGTTGTGAAGTGTCACTGAAATGCCAGAGAAACCTTCAAGTCCCTTGCCAGCTACATTTCTAATAGCTTGTTCGAGGTATTTTCCCTTGATTTCGAGTATTGAGATAGTATTCTCGAATGGATAAATTCTGAACATAGTACCGATAGTCACGTCACCCTTGTCGAGATCAGAACGCAAGCCTCCGAAATTCATGATGCCAACATCCATCTTTTTCCCGTAGAGTCGTTCTCCGAAAACCCTTAGAGCATCGGAAGTGAAGTTCGTCAAAAGGCTTTGAGGACGTATACGCAGCATTGTCTCAGGCGCATAGCCGATTACAGTTCCCATTGTGGCAGAAAGACTGTCGTGACAAGGTGCAAAGAGCTCTCGGATGGCTTGTCCATACTTGCTCAAATCCTTTTCGCCTTTTTCGAGATTATCTATTACTACGTTCTTGACTTCATATTTTCGATTTTTGTCAGAAGATTTCTGCATCTCTACCCTAATACGTCCGATAGGACTATGTTTGCCACCAGTCTGTGCTATCCAAACACGTTTGCCTTCGGCATTGGTTGCTGAGTCGCCTCCTACAATCCAAGAGTGTGTATGTCCTCCAATAATAATGTCGATGTCTTTGCTGCTACGTGCTATCTGCTTGTCGTTTGCTTCATCGCCTTTTTCATCAGGAAAATAGCCTATATGCGACAACAAAACCACGATGTCGCATCCTTGTTGCCGTAGCTCGGCTGCGGTCGCATTTGCCGACTCCGCAGGATCGAGATATTTGACACCTTCAAAGTTTCGTGCGAATATAAGTCCTTCTGGGTTACATGTAACGCCAGTAAGTCCAATCTTGATGCCGTTGCGCTCAATGATAGAATATTTCTTAACAAATTTATTAAGAGGAGTGTCTGAACAATCATAGTTGCACGATAATATCTGGAACTTGGCTTTCTGATACATCTTTGTCAGGGCATCGATGCCGTTGTCAAACTCATGGTTACCCATGGTGCAAGCCTCAAGACCCTGTGCATTCATAGCCATGATTTCGAGTTCGCCATTATAGATGTTGAAGTATGGTGAACCCTGCACCATGTCGCCAGCATCGACATACAGCAATGACGGATCCTCCTGCCTTGCTAAATCAATCAGAGCGGCTCGTTCGATTACGCCTCCCTGAGGAGTTTCTTCTGTCGAAGGCTCGAATTGGCTGTGAGTATCATTAGTGTGGATAATGGTCAATGTGGGATTGTCGTTGCTATGGCACGCTGTTAGGATAGATGCTATTGCTGTCAACGCCAATAGCTTAATTCGGATTGTTTTCATAATATATTGTATTTTTGGTTCGCAAAAGTAATTAATCTTCTTGAAACTTCCAACAGTTTTGTCAAAAAAAATCAAGAATACAGGGCTTTTAATACTTCGAGGGATTTTAAATCTCCAATTTCTGGAATATGCAATTTCAGATATGCCAAAAGGATATCGAGCATTATATGTCTTTCATTGTGAGATAGCTCGATTTCACCTAATCGGTCAAAATCAGAACTCAGAAGCTTGTAAAGATATTCGGCAGAAACAGAATTTAGATAATAACCATGATTGATTGATCCAGAAGAGAATATGCCTTCTATCATGTCGAATTGCATTCCCTTCGTGTATTCTGTCGTGTCGATGCTGAACCCTAATGGAATGAGCAGTTTTGCGGTGAAAAGCAAGTGGAAATTGTCGGTATCGCCATCCATCAGATATAATATGTCGATGCTGCTGACGATGAAATCCCAGAGTTTAGGATTGCGCTCGATTTCTCTGATTGACCGATCGAGCAATTCCGCTATATATAAACATTGAGCATACTTGGTCGGATCACCAGAGCCTAAGGCGAGAGGTGACGAAAGCAGTGTCGCATCTTTGATTTGATGAATTTCAGATACTTCGCTGTGCTTCACATCCAGTTCGAGAAGAGACATTGGAGAGAACATCAGTTTCTGTTGTTGCGATTTCTTGCTTCGTTTCACTGATGTTGATATTTTATATGACATTTTCCCGAACTTCTCGGTATATATATGAACAAATCGTGTGTGGTCGTTGTATAGCACAGAGCCTAATACAACACCTTTTGTCTTGTCGAGCATTTTGTAGATAGAGTTTGCAATTTTGAATGCAAATATATACATTTTATAAAAAAAACACAAGTTTTACTTAAAAAACAAAGAAAAAATTTGTTGGTTAATGAAAAATGTCTATCTTTGCACCCGCATTTCTATGAAATCCATTAATTAAATTATCTACAATGGCAAATCACAAGTCATCAAAGAAGAGAATCAAGCAGACTATCAAACGTAACGAGAACAACCGTTACTATGCAAAGACTGCACGCAATGCCGTTCGTAAGCTTCGTGCTACAACAGACAAGGCAGAGGCAGCTGCTCAGCTTCCAAAGGTTTCTTCTATGCTCGATAAGCTCGCTAAGAAGAACGTGATTCACGCTAACAAGGCTGCTAATCTCAAGTCAAAGCTTACTAAGCTTGTAAACAAGATTGCATAAGGTCAGTTAGCTGAGTCTTTTGAAGCAATACGATTTATTTCCTCATCATGCCATTTGGCACGATGAGGAATATTCGTATGTGTTTACATGCTTGTCATTTTGCTCTTTCTTTGCCAGATATTTTTTTATTTGATTGTTTTTTGAATATCAATTAAGTTTTTAACACAAAAAGCTTTGCTTTTTACAAAAAATATTGTTACCTTTGCAGCATATTTGATTTTATTGAAATATGTCAGAAATTCAGAATAACTACGATGCCAGCCATATTCAGGTGCTGGAGGGCTTGGAGGCTGTACGCAAGCGTCCGGCAATGTATATTGGAGACACAAGTATCAAAGGTCTTCATCATCTCGTGAGTGAGGTAGTCGATAACTGTATTGACGAGGCTCTTGCTGGTTATGCAAATGATATCAAGGTCTTCATTCTTGAAGACAATTCCATAAGGGTTGTTGATAACGGACGAGGTATTCCTGTAGATATGCACTCCAAAGAGCATCGTTCCGCCCTTGAGGTTGTTATGACGGTGCTTCATGCTGGTGGTAAGTTCGACAAGAATACTTATAAGGTCTCTGGTGGTCTTCATGGTGTGGGTGTATCGTGTGTCAATGCACTTTCAGACTATCTGTGTGCCGAGATTCATCGTCAGGGACATATCTATCGTCAGGAGTATGCTTTCGGCAAACCTACCACACCTGTCGAGATTGTAGGTGATGCAGAAGATACAGGTACGACAATTACATTCCATCCTGATGCATCTATCTTTACCGAGACAGTGTATCAGTGGGATCGCCTTGCTGAACGTCTGCGCGATCTTTCTTACCTTAACGCTGGAATACATCTGTCATTGACTGACCTTCGTCCAGAGGCTTCTGATGAGAACGGTCAGCCACGCCATCAGGTTTTCTATAGCACCCTTGGACTGAAAGAGTTTGTTCAGTGGATGGACGAAAGCCGCACTCCACTTATTCCAGACATCATCCATCTCGTCACAGAGAGTGATGGCGTGCCTGTTGAGGTCGCTCTTACCTACAACACTGGCTATTCAGAGACAATACATACATTCGTCAATAATATCAACACTCACGAGGGTGGTACACATCTTGATGGTTTCCGAAGTGCTCTTGGCGCAGCCTTGAAGGATTATGGAAATCGTGAGAAGATGTTTGAAAAGGCAAAGGTCGAGATCAAGGCCGACGATTTCAAAGAAGGTCTTACAGCAGTCGTATCGGTCAAGGTGGCTGAGCCTCAGTTCGAGGGTCAGACCAAGACTAAGCTTGGTAATATTGAAGTGCGTCCTGCAGTGCAGAAAGCAGTACGTAATGCAATGGACAACTATCTTGAGGAAAACCCATCTCAGGCTCATACTATTATTGATAAAGTGATTCTTGCTGCTCAGGCTCGTGTGGCAGCCCGCAAAGCTCGTGAGAATGTTCAGAAAAATTCAAAACTTACTGGTGGCGGTCTTCCTGGTAAGCTTGCCGATTGTTCAAGTAAGGTTCCTGAGGAATGTGAGATTTTCCTTGTCGAGGGAGACTCGGCAGGTGGTACAGCTAAGAGCGGTCGTAACCGCTTCTATCAGGCAATATTGCCACTCCGTGGTAAGATTCTCAATGTCGAAAAGGTGCTTATCCACAAGATGCTCGATTCTGAGGAGATTCAGAACATGTTCCGTGCTTTCCGCGTCAATCTCCGCGAAGACAAATCGCTCGATATCTCTAATCTTCGTTATCACAAGGTTATCATCATGACCGATGCCGATGTCGATGGTGCTCATATTGCTACATTGATTTTGACTCTGTTCTTCCGATATATGCGTCCTCTGATTGAAGGTGGCTTCGTTTATATTGCCATGGCTCCTCTTTATAAGTGCTCAAAGGGTAAGAATGAGGAATATTGCTGGACGGATGCTGAACGAGATAAATTCATCCAGACTTATGGCAACGGACAGGAAAGTCAGGTCAAGGTTCAGCGATACAAAGGTCTTGGTGAGATGAATGCCGAGCAGTTGTGGGATACTACAATGTGTCCTGACAACCGTCGTCTGAAGCAGGTAAGCATTGAAGATGCTATCAGTGCCGACCAGACATTCTCGCTTTTGATGGGCGAAGATGTAGCGCCTCGTCGCGAGTTTATCGAGACAAATGCAACCTACGCAAATATCGATGCTTAATCAAAACTATATTTGTTATGAAAACAAGAAATGCACGCTTTTAAGC
>SAMEA3663299__coassemble_259_pt1 | contig 28552 bp, 19 predicted proteins | sample SAMEA3663299__metabat2_low_PE_005 | metagenome-assembled genome bin SAMEA3663299 (sample SAMEA3663299) | pig gut metagenome | biome: pig gut; feature: pig-associated habitat; material: faeces | place: China | collected 2013
ACAACAACTACAACTACTGTAGTCGATTCTCCTCAGATTTGCCATGGTGCGACTTGATCATGTTGACGTAGCTATCGACACCGAGGAAAGTGGCACAGAGAAGAAGGAACTGAGCGACGAGGATAATGACCGAATAGTCGATAACTCCAGTGGGCGGCAGCAGTAAGGCTACGACCGAGAGGATTACGGCTACGACCCATGAGGCGAATGCGAGTTTCTGTTTCATCGTGAGACGTGAAGGCGTGATGATGTTAAGGTGTGAAGGTGTTAAGGTGTTCAAGGTCTTCCGCAGAGTTTTTGTCTTGTGCAGAGTTTTATATAGTGGCAATTAACACCTTAACACCATAACGTTTCATAGTATTCGACAAAGAAATCTAAAACCAGCTGCCCTTGCACCTTGCAAAGACAGCTGGTTTCAACTTATTTCAGGAAAGCGAAGAAGACGGCTAAGAGGACCAATGCGAAGGCTACGAGGTGATTCCAGTGGATGGGTTCGCCCTTGAAGACGGTGGCGACGATGACGGTGAAGACAATGAGCGAGACAGCCTCCTGAATGATCTTGAGCTGCATCAGCGAATAGGGGCCGCCATTGATCTGGGAGCCTATACGGTTGGCTGGAATCATGAAGGAATATTCGAGCAGAGCCATTCCCCAACTCATGAGGATGACGAGAATCAGCGGCCAGTCTTTGACCGAAGGATGCAACTGCTGGAGCTTGAGGTTGCCATACCAAGCGAAGGTCATGAAGACATTCGAAATGATCAGAAAAACGACTGTCAATAAAGCACGCATATTATTTATTATTGGGGGTGTTGATGGAAGCTAACTCCTAATGATTAATCTTATGATATTCCACAAGTCCGTCGATTGGGTTTTGGAGAAAGGTACCTACCTGAAGTCGGTAGCATGAAGCCACCTCGCGGATGACATCCTGGAGATGGAATGCCACAGAGCCGACAAAAGAGATGCGGTCGGTGGGTTTGGGATGTAGGTGCATGACATTGCGCTTGAAGAATGCTCTGACACCTTGGAGAGCAACCTTATGGCAATAGCTAAGAGAAAGGTGGCGGCCTATGAAAGGGGCGAATGAGGCGAGATAGCGATTGGGGAACTGACCCTGATAGACATGAGCAATGGCTTCCTGAAGAGAGATCTCACCGAAATCCTCTTCGAACACCTTGCGAACTTTAAGCGGCATCTCATATTTCAGATAGTCAGACAAGACTTGACGTCCGAAATATGCGCCACTACCCTCATCGCCAAGGATATAGCCTAAGGAAGGGCAATAGCCTAGAGTGTCAGTGTCGGCTTGGAAGAAGGCTGCGACTGAGCCAGTGCCCATGATGCAGCATATCCCATCGCCCATGGCGCGACAAGCCCCCTCAATATCGCTTGCGACCTTGACAACCGCAGACGAAGGCAAGACAGAGGCGAGCGACTTCTGGACAAGCGAGCAGCGTTGGTCGCGACAGCCGGCGCCATAGAAATAGAGGGCATCGACAGTGTCGATGCCAAAGGCAGACAGCACTTCGGTCAATGTGCCTGATATCTGTTTGGGCTTAGTGAACAAGGGGTTGAGTCCCATCGTATTGTAGGCACGTTGCACTGTGGGCACGTCATGATTGACCTCGACCAGCATCCACGAGGTCTTGGTACTTCCGCTATCGGCAATCAGTATTCTCATTTCTTGCGACGTTTTAGTTTGAATGTTTTCTTTGCGCCACTACCCTCGTTGTTGAAGGCATCGACAGCAGTGATGACATAGGTATAGGTCTGAGGAATCTCGATGGTAGCATCGACAAAACAGGGCTCGTTGGTCTGTCCTATCAGATGCGAGCAATCCTTGACCTTTGCCTTCTCGCCCTTGGCAAAGCGATAGACATTGAAGTGCTGAGGTCTTTGGGCATAATCGTCGGTCCCGTCAACCGTCCAAGTCAGTGTCAGCTGATGGTTGGCAAGAGTCGCGTCGAATTTCTTCACTTTCCCGGGAGCCTTCTTGTCGAGATTGTCGTAGGCAGGGAGCAGAGCCTTGTTGACGAAGACACTTTGGCACAGATAGTCGCGCACGCCAAACTGATTGTCTTCGATCTGATAGGCATACCAGTAGCAGTTGCCCCTGACCTTGCCCGAGCTGTATGCCAAACTCAGCTTATTGGCGAACTGATTGTGGCTCTGACTGAGGCTCGGCGTATTGGCACTGCTGGCAGCGCCATCGAGCGAACGTTCGATGCTTTGGCCGATATAGAGGTGGCAAGACGCAGGCACATTGTCGCTCCACCACTTGACTAAAGTGCTATAGTCGGCAAGCCTGTGGCCAATCTCCCAATAGACCTGAGGGATGAGATAATCGACCCAGCCGCTGCGAGCCCACAGAAGCACATCGGCATAGAGGTCGTCGTAGCACTGAGTGCCGCCTGTCTCTGAACCGCCTTCCCACGAGCCTTTGTTGCGATAGATGCCGAACGGACTGATGCCGAAGCGCACCCACGGCTTCAGGAACTTGATGTCTTCGTTGACTGTCTTGATGAGGATATCGACATTACGGCGGCGGAAATTGCTCAGAGCTTCGGGCAGAGTGGTGTCGATACCCAATTCGGGAGCATAGGTCTCGAAGGCCCATTTGTCGTCGAACACCTTACCTGCCACTGGATAGGGATAGAAATAATCGTCCATGTGGATGGCATCGACATCGTAACGACTGACAATATCCTTGACCACTGAACGGATGAACGCACGACTCTTGGGCAATCCTGGGTTGAAATAAAGCTTGTTGTCATACTCGACAAACCATTCGGGATGCTGGTGATAGATGTGCTGACGATCCATTGTGAGACTCTTGGAGGTAGAGACGCGATAAGGGTTGATCCACGCATGAAACTCCATCTGACGGTCATGGCAGAGCTTGATCATATAGTCCATCGGATCCCACTGAGGCACAGGTGCCTTACCCTGCTTGCCAGTGAGAAAACGGCTCCACGGCTCATAGTGACTCTGATAGAAAGCATCGCCCTCGGGACGAACCTGAAAGATTACTGCATTGAAGCCCGTCTGATGAAGCATATCGACCAACGAGGTGAGATAGGCCTTGCACTGTTCGGGTGTCATGCGCTGGTAGCGGTCTTGCCAAGCAGTCTGAATCCACGCACCACGGAAATCAGCCTTGCCATCGAATACGGCAGTCTCTTTTTCCTTCTTGCTTTTCTTCTTTGCGTCAAGGTTCAAGGGCATAGCAGCAACAAGAACCAAGGCAAGAAAGAACAAAGTTATCTTTTTCATATATTTTGTTTGTTTTGAGGGAGTTAATGGAAGTTAGTGGGAGTTATCTCCATAAAATAATCATGAAATCTCAGAAAGTTCGAGCCATCGCATCTCCTTTTCGTCGAGCAAGTCGATGACCTCCTGCATACGCTGTCCTTTGGCCAAAAGCTGGTCGGTAGAGAGCGTTCCGCTCGACATAGCTGCTTCGAGTTCGACCTTCTCTGCTTCTAGCTTAGGCAGGTCGATTTCGAGTTGTTTCAGCTCCTCCTTCTCCTTGAACGAGAGTTTCGGGGCTTTCTCAGTCTTTATCTTCACGGTTTTGGTCTCGGCCAACTTCTCCGTCTTGTCGGGCAAGCCTTTAGCCTCAGCCTCTTTCAGTTCGCGCCACTCGCGATAGTCGGAGTAGTTGCCTGGATAGTCCTGAAGTTCGCCATCGCCCTTCATCACAAGCAGATGATCGACCACCTTGTCCATAAAATAGCGGTCGTGGCTCACCACTATGACGCAGCCGCCGAAATTGGCAAGATACTCTTCGAGCACATTGAGCGTCACGATGTCTAGGTCGTTGGTCGGCTCATCGAGAATGAGGAAATTTGGCGAACGCATCAGCACGGTGCAGAGATAGAGGCGGCGCTTCTCTCCTCCCGACAGCTTATACACATAATTATATTGTTTCTCGGGCGGAAAGAGGAAGTTCTGGAGGAACTGCGAGACACCCATCTTCGAGCCATCGCTCATCTGGACATATTCGGCAATGTCGCGCACCACATCGATCACCTTCTTCTGGTTGTCGAACGTCATGCCATCCTGCGAGTAATAGCCGAAGCGCACAGTCTCGCCAATGTCGAAATGCCCCTTGTCGGGAGCTATCTGTCCGAGGAGCAGCTTCAGGAAAGTGGATTTGCCCGTGCCGTTATTTCCAATGATACCCATCTTCTCATAACGAGCGAACATGTAGTTATAGTCTTTCAGGATGACCTTGTCAGGCTGTCCTGGTGTATGGCTCTCGAAACTCTTATATACATTCTTGGCAGTGAAGATCTTTGAGCCAATGTATGAACTGCGAGTTGCAAGACGCACCTCCATCTGCTCGCGACGGCGCTTGGCACGCTCTTCGAGTTCGTAGAAAGCCTCGATGCGGCTGCGGCTCTTGTGGCCACGAGCCTGAGGCTGGCGGCGCATCCAGTCGAGCTCCTTTCGCAGGAGGTTGTTGGCACGGTCGATATTGGAGTTCTGCACGGCAATACGCTCCTCACGTTTCTCAAGATAATAGGCATAGTTGCCCTTGTAGGTATAGAGCGTGCGGTCTGCAAGTTCGACAATCCTGTTGCACACGTTGTCGAGGAAGTATCGGTCGTGGGTCACCATCAGGATCGTCATGCACGTGTGGTTGAGATAGTCTTCGAGCCACTCCACCATCTCGAGGTCGAGGTGGTTGGTAGGCTCGTCGAGGATGAGCAGCTGAGGCTGATCGATGAGCACGTGAGCGAGAGCCAGACGCTTGCGCTGACCACCGCTCATCTGGCTCACTGGCTGGTGCATGTCGGTGATCTTGAGCTTGGTCAGAATGCGTTCGAGTTCGGCAGAAGCCTGGTTGCACACATCAGCCACCGTAGCTCCCTCGGGAAACTGCGGGTCCTGGCTCAGATATTCGACCCTGAGGTCGTTGCGATAGATGACGCTGCCCTCGTCGTAACCCTCGTCGCCTGCAAGGATGCTGAGCAGCGTGGTCTTGCCTGCACCGTTCTTGGCGATAAGCCCCACGCGGTCGCCCTCACTGATGCCGAGCGAGATCTTCTCGAACAGCACAAGATCGCCAAACGACTTGGTGAGACCATCGACCTGCAGATATGATATTGCCATTAGATATACTTTGATATTATAAAATGCGCGCAAAGATAATATTTTTTTCTCAGTTTAGATTACACAATAGACAAATATTTGATGAAAAACGCATTTATTTTGCAATAACAATAGCAAGGTAATAATAATTTATTATATTTGCACACTGTTTTATCAGAAAACACGTCGATACAAAACAAAATTGACTATCATTAAACCAAAATTAATTAACAATAACATTTCGATGAAAAGTGCATTGCAAATCGCTCGCGCTGCTTATCAGCCAAAGCTCCCAATCGCTTTGCGTGGCGCACTCAAGGCTGTAGAGGGTGAACCTACACAGTCAGTTGCAGATCAGGAAGAGGTACAGAAGCTCTTCCCTAACACATACGGTATGCCATACCTCAAGTTTGAGCCAACAGACGAGGCAATGGCCAACACACAGATGAACGTCGGCGTAATCCTCTCGGGTGGTCAGGCTCCTGGCGGACACAACGTCATCTCTGGTCTCTTCGACGGTATCAAGAAGCTCAATCCTAAGAACAAGCTCTACGGCTTCCTTCTCGGTCCTGGCGGTCTCGTTGACCACAAGTACATGGAGCTCACTGCCGAAATCATCGACGAATACCGCAACACTGGCGGTTTCGACATCATCGGTTCTGGCCGTACAAAGCTCGAGAAGAAGGCTCAGTTTGACAAGGGTCTTGAGATCCTTCAGGCTCTCGACATCAAGGCTCTCGTAATCATCGGTGGTGACGACTCGAACACCAACGCTTGCGTGCTCGCTGAGTACTATGCCCAGATTGGTGCTGGCGTACAGGTAATCGGCTGTCCTAAGACTATCGACGGTGACTTGAAGAACGACGCTATCGAGGCATCATTCGGTTTCGACACTGCTACTAAGGTATATTCTGAGGTTATCGGCAACATCATGCGCGACTGCAACTCAGCCAAGAAGTACTGGCACTTCGTTAAGCTCATGGGTCGTTCGGCTTCACACGTTACACTCGAGTGTGCACTCCAGACTCACCCTAACATCACCCTCATCGGTGAGGAGGTTGAGGCAAAGAACCAGACTCTCGACGACGTTGTAACATACATCGCAGAGGCAGTTTGCGACCGTGCAAACCTCGGCATGAACTATGGTGTTGTCCTCGTTCCAGAAGGCCTCATCGAGTTTATCCCAGCCATCAAGAAGCTCATCGCAGAGCTCAACGATATGCTCGCTGCCAACCAGGCAGACTTCGACCTCGTATCAGACGACCACAAGATCGACTACGTTCTTGCTCACCTCTCTGACGAGAACGCTGCTATCTTCCGCAGCCTCCCACTCTCAGTATCACGCCAGCTCGCCCTCGAGCGCGACCCACACGGCAACGTACAGGTATCGCTCATCGAGACAGAGCAGCTCCTCGCTGAGATGGTTGCCAAGAAGCTCGCTGACTGGAAGAAGGACGGCATCTTCACTGGCAAGTTCGCTACTCAGCACCACTTCTTCGGCTATGAAGGCCGCTGCGCAGCTCCTTCAAACTGGGATGCTGACTACTGCTACAGCCTCGGCTTCAACGCATCAATGCTGATTGCTGCAGGCAAGACTGGTTACATGTCATCAATCAAGAACACCTTCAAGCCTGTTGACGAATGGGTAGCAGGTGGTATTCCTATCACTATGATGATGAACATGGAGAAGCGAAATGGCGAGATGAAGCCAGTAATCCGCAAGGCTCTCGTAGAGCTCGGAGGCAAGCCATACAAGTATTTCGTGCGTCACCGCACAGAGTGGGCTCGCAACACCGACTTCGTATATCCTGGTCCTATCCAGTACTTCGGTCCATCAGAGGTTTGCGACCGTCCAACTCTAACTCTGACTCTCGAGCAGGAGTAATCTCCTCGACTGAGATAAACATCAAGCACGCTCTGTTTTTTGGGCGTGCTTTTTTTATCGTTTTTCTTGATAAATTGCTTACAATAAGTGTGATTTAGAGCCAAAAATTAATAAATCAAAAAAAATTTATGGTATTTTTGTAAAAATAAGATTGATGTTGATTGTCATCTTAAATATTATACTTATATTTGCATTGAATTACAGCACAATTAGCCAACAAACTTATGCAACGTCTGAAACACACACATACACTGATACAGATACTGATTGCGAGCCTTATGCTGTCAGTATTCTCCAATTCATACTCAAAAGTCATTACGGCACAAGAAGCTATTAACGTGTGCCAAACACTTGACAGTGGGACAATCACCAAAGACACATACGACGTTGAAGGCGTCATCACGGGTGTAGTGAGGGCAATGCACGGATTGAAGCTCGTCAACGCCGACATCATCTGCGACAACGGCATATTCTACCTCTATCGTCTGGCCAACATCGACAGTCTTGCTTTCGAACATTTCTATGACCTCAGAGTGGGCGACACGGTGGTGGTTAGAACAAGGCTTGAAAACTACGACAGCATTGCCTCATCATATTACGGCTATCTTATTTCGCTAAAAAAGTACAAGAACCCCACTCCCGAACTTCTTGCCGTGGCTCACGACCAGAAGTGGCAGATGATTGCCACCGACCAGCACAAGGCGCAACAGAATACCCTCACGCGCATTATGGTGATAGCCACTGGCATATTGTTCATCATCCTCATCTTCTGGGCTTATTCGCTTTCGAAGCGCTCGGAACAAGACTATCTCACCAAGCTCTTCAACCGATCGGGAGGCGAAGCGCATTTCAACTATTCCATCAACTCGCGAATAGCTGGCTATTTCATAATCCTCGACCTCGATAAGTTCAAGAGTGTCAACGACCGATATGGTCACGACACAGGCGATGTGCTGCTCATCAAGTTCGCACAAACTATCAAGAAACACTTTCCCGACGACATCACCATGCGCATGGGTGGCGACGAGTTTGCTATTTATATAGAAGGTATCGACGAAACGACTCTGCACAAGCGCATTGACAGATTCTTTGCCGATGTGGTAAATATCAAGATTGACAGTTTTTCAGAACTGCAGATTACATCAAGTGCTGGAGCAACATACTACAATGGCTCAAAACAAGACAACTACGACAGCCTGTACATCCGTGCCGACAAAGGCCTGTATGAGAGCAAGCAGCACAAAGGATGTTGCCTGACTATGGTAGATCAGGACAACGAGAAGCGAAGTTTCAACTTTGCGCAATGGATGCTTATTGCACTTCTCTCGATAGTGCCGTCGTTAGGCTTTGCCTCTGCCTCTGACAATCTGGCTGCACAGGAGAGCGTCATCAACACATTCGAGGCAGATAGCATCTGCAACACATTGGGCGACAGGGAGTTTTCGGAAAAAGCCTACAACATCTCTGGTGTGATTATCGGCTACCGCCATGTGTTGGGCGACAGCCTTTTCCTCATGGCAGAACTCGAGATGGGCGACGAATCGCTCATGGTCTATAACCTTGCCGACTATGACAGCGTGGCATTCAAACACGACAACGCATTGGGTTATGGCGACACGATAGTGATATGCTCTCGCCTATATCGACAGGACAATGAAAACTATGCGTCGAATGGCTATCTGATTGCCAACCGCCGATATATCGACCCTGTAGAGAAACTGATAAGCGAAAACAAGGAAGCACAATGGATGCTTGTCATCAAAGCCGAACAAGAAAAGGCTCACACGACAGTCAACATCGTACTTATCCTATGTGCTGTGATCACGATAACTATTCTCTTCGTCTGGCTCATCAATGCCAACTACACGTCGAAACACGACCATCTGACCAAGGTGAACAATCGCTTTGGAGGCGAGAGCAAGATACGCGAACAGCTTGCCAGAAACACGAAAGGCTATTTCTGCCTATTCGACATAGACAAGTTCAAGGTCATCAACGACAATCTGGGACATACCTCAGGTGACGAATGTCTCGCTAAACTCGCTGCTGCTGCCAAGAAGCAATTCTCGGGCAATATAGTGATGCGTCTGGGTGGCGACGAGTTTGCTATCTTCATCAAGAACATCGACCAAAAACGACTTGAGGCTTTGATAGAGAAGTTTTTCAATCGTGTGCATGGCATTCACCTCAAGGCCGACCCAAACTATCGCGTAGCTATCAGCATGGGTATTGCACGCTGTGACGGCTCGGATTGCACGTTCGACCAACTATACAGCATTGCCGACAAAAACCTATACAAGAGCAAAGAAACACGCGGTTGCAATTACACATTGTGATGACTATCGTAGAGCCATGAAATGGTTACAACTCACACAACTTACCTCCTATTCTTGGCTAATCAATATATATTACGGAACATAATAATATAATAGGGTAAGTACAACTAATATTTTTTATATTAAGGGCAACTAACAAGCATTTGAGAATAAAACAAAAAAGGGAAGGATGATTGCCTTCCCTTTTGATATTTGTCGTACTGTTGATTAGTACTCAAGCTTAGTCTGACGAACGTAAGATGCATAACGCTTCTTAGCCATTTCCTCTGCCTGACCGAAGAGTTCGGCAGCCTCAGCAGGGAACTGCTTCATTACAGAAGCGTAGCGAACCTCGCCCTTGAGGAAGTCCTGGAACTTCTCCCACTGTGGCTCCTTAGAATCGAGAGTGAATGGGTTCTTGCCCTGTGCCTCGAGCTCTGGGTTGAAGCGCCAGAGATGCCAGTAACCACACTCGACAGCCTTAGCTTCCTCTGCCTGGCTCTTGCCCATACCTGCCTTAAGACCATGGTTGATACATGGAGCATAAGCAATGACGAGAGATGGTCCGTGGTAAGCCTCAGCTTCCTTGAGAGCCTTGAGAGTCTGAGCCTGGTCAGCTCCCATTGCAATCTGAGCTACATATACATAGCCGTAAGTTGTAGCAATCATACCAAGATCCTTCTTGCGAACGCGCTTACCAGAAGCAGCGAACTTAGCGATAGCACCGAGTGGTGTTGCCTTAGAAGACTGACCACCAGTATTAGAATAAACCTCAGTATCGATTACGAAGATGTTAACGTCTTCGCCAGAAGCAATCACATGGTCGAGACCTCCGTAGCCGATGTCGTAAGAAGCACCGTCACCACCGATGATCCACTGGCTGCGCTTAACGAGGTGATCCTTGTAAGTGAGAATCTCCTTGCAAGTGTCACAACCACAAGCCTCACAAGCAGCTACAATCTGAGGAGCGAGAGCCTTGGTCTGAGCAGCATCCTCCTGATTCTCGATCCACTGCTGCATCAATGCCTTGAGTTCAGCAGAGCAGCAAGTGCAAGACTGAGCCTCGGTCATGAGACGAGTGAGACGCTGCTTCATCTTCTTGTTGGCAATAGCCATACCGAGACCGAATTCGCAGAAGTCCTCGAAGAGTGAGTTAGCCCAAGCAGGACCCTGACCTTTAGCATTCTTAGTATAAGGTGTAGAAGGAACAGAACCAGAGTAGATTGAAGAGCAACCAGTAGCGTTGGCAACGATCTCACGGTCGCCGAAGAGCTGAGAGATCAACTTAACGTAAGGAGTCTCACCGCAACCTGCGCAAGCACCAGAGAACTCGAAGAGTGGCTGAGCGAACTGAGAGTTCTTGACATTAGCTGTGATGTCAACGAGATCCTGCTTAGAAGTAACGTTCTCAACGCAGTACTTCCAGTTAGCAGCCTGCTGAGCAGCCTCAGCTGAAGTATCGTCGTAAGGAACCATCTTGAGAGCTGGACCACCGAGCTTTGGATTGCCTGGGCAGACATCAGCACAGTTGCCGCAAGAGAGACAATCCTTAACACCAACCTGGATGCGGAAGAACATACCCTTCATTGCAGCTGGAGCCTTCATCTCGATAGTAGCATCTGCAAAGCCTGTCTTCTCGTCGGCTGTCATGACGAATGGACGGATACAAGCGTGAGGACAAACATAAGCACACTTGTTACACTGGATACACTTCTCAGGATCCCACTGTGGAACAAAGGCACCTACACCACGCTTCTCGAACTTAGCTGTACCTGCAGCCCAAGTACCATCCTCAATACCCTTGAATGAAGAAACTGGGAGAAGGTCACCATCCTGTGCGTTGATTGGGCGAACTACCTTGTTGATGAAGTCGTCACCATCGGTATAAACCTTTGGCTCAGCCTCAAGTGAAGCCCATGCTGGATCGACAGCAAGCTCCTTGTATTCGCCACCACGATCGACAGCAGCATAGTTCTTGTTGACAACGTCTTCACCCTTCTTGCCATAAGACTTGACGATGAAGTGCTTCATCTCTTCAACTGCCTGCTCTACAGGGATGACACCTGTGATGCGGAAGAATGCCGACTGGAGGATAGTGTTGGTACGGTTGCCGAGACCAATCTCCTGAGCAATCTTAGTTGCATTGATGTAGTAAACCTTGACTTCCTGCTTAGCGAGAACTGCCTTCACCTTGTTAGGGATGTTGTTGACAAGTTCCTCACCGTCCCAGATAGTATTGAGAAGGAATGTACCGCCCTTCTGGATACCACGAGTCACATCGTACATGTTGAGGTAAGCCTGCTGGTGACATGCAACGAAGTTAGGAGTAGTCACGAGATAAGTTGACTGGATTGGAGTATCGCCGAAACGGAGGTGAGAACAAGTGAAACCACCAGACTTCTTAGAGTCGTAAGAGAAATATGCCTGGCAATACTTGTCGGTTGTCTCACCGATGATCTTTACAGAGTTCTTGTTAGCACCTACTGTACCGTCAGCACCGAGACCATAGAACTTAGCCTGGAATGTGCCTGCAGGAGCTACAGAAACCTCCTCACCTACTGGAAGAGAAGTGAATGTAACATCATCTACGATACCGAGAGTGAAGTGGTTCTTAGGCTCAGCCATTGCGAGGTTGTCATAGACAGCGATGATCTGAGCAGGAGTAGTATCGTTAGAACCAAGACCATAACGACCGCCAACAACCTTAATCTGACCGTTGAGGCCAAGCTCGGTAAGAGCGTCAACAACGTCGAGGTAGAGAGGTTCAGAGTTAGCACCTGGCTCCTTGGTACGATCGAGGACGCAAATTTTCTTGACAGAAGCAGGAAGAGCCTCCTTGAGGTACTTGAGAGAGAATGGACGGTAGAGGTGAACACTGATCAAACCTACCTTCTCACCCTGTGCAACCTTATAGTCGATGACCTCCTTGATACACTCGGTAGCAGAACCCATAGCAACGATGATGTTCTCGGCATCTGGTGCTCCGTAGTAGTCGAATGGACGGTGCTTGCGACCAGTGATGGCAGAAACCTGATCCATGTACTTGGCTACGATATCTGGCACTGCATCGTAGTAAGGATTAGAAGACTCGCGGTGAGCGAAGAACACATCTGGGTTCTCGGCCATACCACGCATCTCAGGATGCTCAGGAGAGAGAGCACGCTCACGGAAAGCCTTGACCGCATCCCAGTCAACGAGTGGACGGAGATCCTCCTGGTCAACAACCTCAATCTTCTGATACTCGTGAGAAGTACGGAAACCATCGAAGAAGTTGAGGAATGGAACACGGCTGGTGAGAGTAGCGAGGTGTGCTACAGCTGAGATATCCATTACTTCCTGAACAGAACCCTCGGCGAGCATTGCGAAACCAGTCTGGCGGCAAGCCATTACGTCCTGATGGTCACCAAAGATACAAAGAGCATGAGAAGCCAATGTACGAGCAGAAACATGGAACACAGATGGGATGAGCTCACCTGCAATCTTGTACATATTAGGGATCATCAGGAGAAGGCCCTGTGATGCGGTAAATGTAGTAGTGAGTGCGCCTGCCTGAAGTGAACCGTGAACTGCACCGGCAGCACCACCTTCAGACTGCATTTCCTGAACAAGGACTGTTTCACCGAAGATGTTCTTACGGCCCTGTGCAGCCCATTCGTCGACATTTTCAGCCATCGGAGATGATGGAGTGATTGGGTAGATAGCAGCTACCTCCGAGAACATATACGCGATATGTGCCGCAGCTGTATTACCATCACATGTCATGAATTTTTTTGCCATTGTGAAATTGAATAAAAAGAATTAATTAAAACTATAAAGGATTAAAATCGTATCAATATAGGAATCCGAACAACCAGAGAGGAATCACGTTGTCGTGACCAATCTCAAGATTGTCGATAGCATAATAATACTCAGGATTGTTCTTGGTACGTACCACCCAGTCGCAGACGCGGAAACGGTCGGTCTGGTTGATGAGGAACTGTACGTTGCGTTCGTTCGACTTGTTCAAACGGTTATCTTTATGCAGCATGTTGTAGAAGAAAGTCTCGCGCAACTGGCGTGGCTCCACTTCGTTGAGACATGTCGGATACAAGATATTGGTGTTGTGCATATATACCACAGCTGGCTTCTTTGGGAACTGCTCATCGACAGAATAAAGCATGTTGATGAGACGAGCCTCCTTGAGATAGCTGAGATAGTTGACCACCGTGGCACGGCTGGTTTCGATGCTCTTTGCCAAAAGGCTGACATTCGGCGAACAAGGAGCTTCCTGCGCCAGTATGTGAAGCAGCTTCTTGAGCTTTGGCAGATAGCTGAGCTCAATCTCCTTGAGGAAGAGAATATCTACCTCGAGCATAGTATTCATGTTCTTAATGAGCATCTCACTATAGTTCTTCTTTTCGAGGAAGAACGGATAGAAACCATGGTGGATATAATCCTTGAAATAATTGAGAGGTTTGATAGACTGACAAATATCAGAGGCTATCTGCTGATGGTTGGTGATAATCTGCTGATAAGAATAAGGTCGGAAGTTAGTGCCAGCCACAAGGTTGATGTATTCGCGGAAAGAGAAACCTCGGAGATTATAAGAATCAACGATGCCATTGAGCACAGGATTAGCATCCTTGAGGCGCATCACTGTCGAGCCCGCAAAGATGATCTGAATGCGAGGGAACTGGTCGTAAATAAACTTTAACTCTTCGCTCCAGCCTGGATATTTGAATATCTCGTCGATGAGCAAGGTGCGGCCACCCTGCTGCTGGAACGCACTCACAAATTCGCGGAGTGTGTGAGTGAAAAAGTAGAAGTGGTTCATATTGATATACAAACATCTTCTATCGTCCGGACCGTACTTCTCCAATGCATATTGGAGAAGGAACGTGGTCTTGCCGACTCCTCGGCTACCTTTGATTCCGATCAAACGGCTTGTCCATTTGATCTCTTCCATCAATTCTCGGCGTACGGGGCTGTAAACATGTTCAACCAAGTACTTATGAGTCCTAAAAAAAGTATCCACTTTACTTCAATTATTTAATGGTTTGGTCATTAAGAATAAATACGGTGCAAAGATAATAATTTTGAATTAAACTGCAAAGTCTAAATTGCATTATTTTTGGCAGATTCCAAAAAAAGTGCATTATTTCATTATTATCACGCATTTTTGAGACGTTAGTGGTATCTGTTTATGCCTTAAATTCGTCATAAAGTTGTCTAACGATGGCGATTTTTTCTTCGCGCGGCTCGGAATAATCTATCCAATGTATCTTGGTTCCGCGTCGTTCCATACCCCTGAACCATGTCATCTGTCGCTTGGCAAACTGATGGATGGCAATCTCGAGTTGGTCGAACATCTCCTGATACGAGAGCTTGCCGATGACATAGAGCGTAAGGTACTTGTACTCCAGTCCGTAGTAGATGAGATCGTCGGGCTGCAGGCCTCGGTCAAGCAATCCTCTCACCTCGTCGATCATGCCAACTTCAAGACGTTCATAGAGTCGCTTGGTAATACGTTCGCGCCTCACATCACGGTCGATGTTGATGCCGACAACCAGACTCTTCACCGCAGGATAACCAGTGAGCTGCTGGGCATGAGTGCGGTAGTAGTCGCATATCTCTATCTCGCGTATGGCACGTTTGACTGTGTCGGTGTCGGTGGGGTTGTGGAGCGTCTTATAGGTCTTTAGTATGGCTTCAAGTTCGGCAAGGCTTTTGCCTTCGAGCTGTCGGCGCAACTCAGGATTCTCTGGCACCTCGTGCATCTCATAGCCGCGAAGTACAGATTCGACATATAGTCCACTGCCTCCGCAGAGCACTGGGATTTTGCCTCGTGCTACCATGTCGTCATAGACACGGTGGAAGTCGCTCTGATACTCATATATGCTATACTTGTAGCCAGGCTCGCGTATGTCGATGAGATGATATGGCACCTCACCGACGATGTTGCCCTGTTCATCTCGCACCACATAGTCGTCTAGGTCCTTGCCCGTGCCTAAGGTCATGCCACGATAGAACTGCCGACTGTCGGCGCTTATCACCTCAGTGTCGTAAGCGAGGGCTACATCGACCGCCAAGCGTGTCTTGCCACAAGCCGTTGGACCTACAATTGTTATCATTGGGATGTCAGTCATATCCGAATCAATATATCTTGTGGATAGTTGCAGAAGCAAAATAATGACTCAGAATCTCGGTGTGGGAGAAACCCTTGATACTCATGCAAGCCGCACCTATCTGGCACAATCCTACGCCATGACCCCAGCCTTTGCCGCTGAAGGTAAAGGTCTTTTGCTGACGTTGCGACATCCTGTCATCATTCTCGATGTCTGTCGTGATGTCGAAAGCAGAGCTATAGAGATGTGACTCAGAGAAAGCCTTGCGAATGAAGAGTTCCTTGCCAATCACTACTGTCCGCTCAGAGCCAACGACCTTGAGATACTCTATCCTGCCCGATGCTCCTCGCTTGAGCGGGATGAGTTCGAGTATCAATCCAACTTTGAGTCCAGTCTTCTTCTCAAACAAAGCAGAAATCTCTTCTTGAGTGAAAGTGACAGTCCAACGATAGAAATCATGAGTCTTCAGATCGTAGTCGTTCAGGACAAGCTTGAGCACATCACTGTCGGTGGTGTTGCAATACGGATCTTCGACTGGCTGCAGATAGTGATACTCTTCGTCTTGCCAACAGGTGTCGAACGATTCGGTGACTCCGCCACAGCACTTCGAGAAACGCGCATCACAGATATTGCCATCTCGGTCAAGAAGCACCTCTCCCCTCGTCTCTTCAACTGCCAGTGCCACAAGAGGCGAAACCTGACGTGTTATGCCTTGATAACGCTGGCAATGATCGTCGGCACAGACATCATATAGTGTGTGCTGATCATGATCCCACCATTTCACAACAATGTCATCCGACGCTACATCGCCAAACAACTGTTGGTCGGCATTGTCATATACATTATTAATATATGTAGGCGCAAAAACCTGAGCAGTATCTTGACCCTCATGACTTGTGTCCTTCAGCTTGGCATTCTCGATCTGTCGCAACACCCATGAGCGAGAGATGATAGCATGAGTCTTAAGTAGCTCAAGGTTATTTGAAGCCGACATCTCACTTGAGATGACACTCTTGAGATATTCTTCGACGGGCACAAGGTTGATGGCATGAAGCGAGCCTTGACGAGCAATCACATGAAGCGAACCATTGAAGATCTGCGTCTCGTTCTGTTCCCAATGGAAGTCCTTGCCAATAGTGACTCCCTCGATAGTGAAAGGCTGTGAATGAGTCCAGTATTCGCTGATCTTTCGTTTCTCTGAACGATTGGTGCTGTAGTCCATCACATCGAGGATGCGGTCTTCGTCGAGATAAGTCATCGCATGAACACGTTCTTCAGCCGAAAAGAAGATCTGCCCGGCATCAACCACCCCCACCTTAATGAGAGGCTCACGTCGCTGGCACTGGCCCAGGATGTCGCTAAGCAGAGCTGCATCCATCTTGTCAAAATCCTCTTGGCGAGCCAAAGGCACAATGCCACAGAACTCAAGCGATGCGGGACTGATCAGACAACGGTCGGCTCCTTCGGCATTATACTGCCACGGACGATGCTGTCTGCGATCGATAACACACCACAGCGAACGTTCGCCGTCGGTCCATGCGACGATGTTCTTATAGTCTGAATCGGAGATATGAGGCATCCTATCGGTCACTCCTGCTTCAAGCTGAGCCTCTTTCGACCATGAGGTGATTGGCACAAGCGACTTGGGCACTGCCTGGAAATGCATGTGGTCGGGAGCAGATGCGCCCGAACAGGCTCCGTTGAAGAAAATCAGATAATCAGTCATCAGATCAGCAAAATATGCCATATCCCACATACGGTCTTTGATTGCCTGTGGCGTATGTTCGCTGCACACGATGGTGAAATGCCTATCGAGTATCGGATATGGATTTACCAAGATGTCGTATTCATGGCGATGAGGCAGAGTGACGACGTGATGAGCCAACTGCTCCGACGGACGGTTTGTCTGACACAAGAAACAAGGGCGTTCCACCTTACCGCTTTCGACGCGGGCTGTGGCACTCACGATACGGCTCGGATTATGAACAAGAATGTATCTACGTCCATCGACGACGACATCCTTGCGCTGCGCCCGCAACAAAGCTTCATATCGCTGGCTGCACTCGCTCCATACATTCAGCTGCTCAACAAAAAAACTTTCGATATTCATGTCTTGACATTATTTTCTTTTTCGGGCAAGGAGTTCGATGCTGCGGATGCGGTCTTTGTAGAGATTGTTGCTATTGAGTCTTTCGCGCGAGAGTGACGCATCGCTATTGCCCGACCATCGGCGGCAATCGTAAAGAGAATCGTAGATACGGCCAATGCGATATTGGCGGCAAATGCGCAACATGGCAGCATAGTCTTCGCCATAACTGGTATTGGGCAATGGATGCTGTCGCAGGAGGTCGCGACGGAAACCACGAGGAGCTCCCAAGCCATTGATGCGAAGGGCATTGTTCATGCCGTTCTCTGGTGTCCATTCGCGGTGGTCGATGATGCCTGGAGGCAACTCCTGAAGATCGAAATCGGTCAGCCTATAGCTGCCTACCACAGCCATGCAATCTTGTTGGGTGAAAGCATCGACCATGCGCTGGAGTGTGTCGTTGCCACTATAGATGTCGTCGCTGTCGAGCTGCACTACATAGTCGCCGCACATCTCGCTCTCGACAGCCTTGTTCCAGCAACCGCCAATCTTGAGCGACAGTTCTTCAGGAACAATATGAACCAGACTCACATCGGTCTTTGCCATCTCTTGAAGCACTTCGGTCGTACCATCTGTCGAGTGGTTATCTACGACAATGACATTAAACGAGAAGCTGCATTGCTGAGACAGTGCCGAAGTGACGGCATCGCGTATTGTTTTGACTCTATTGAAGACAGGAATGACCACAGATGCTACAACCCGAGAATGTGAATCGAGAGGTGTAGCAGGCTGCATCAGCTTATGATCGGTCCATGCGCCAAAACGTTTCAGATAGGCGGTAAACACACGTTCGCATTCGAGCTGGACATTGCGGTTGCGAGGATTGACATAATCGAATTGCGAAATCTGTTGCTCTTCAGAAGGAACGAAAGTATAGAGATATTCGCTGATGTGATAAGGCAGGGCTCTAAGCGAGAGTTGCAGACGCAGCCTATACCACGCAGCAAACTCGCAAGGTTCGGCCGACTCTGCCTCGGCTAATGCCTGAAGGAATTGATCCGATGGCACGGCGACGAGATGGCCAAAGTCAAAGTCATCGCGCACGCTACCTATCTGATAGTCGATACATTCCATCTCTGTCAAGGAGTTGCCCGACTGCTCACGGAAATCTGAATAAACTACCGAACTACCAGTGTCGGATAAGACATTATGCAGACGCAGCTCCTCCTGCGAGGTAAGCTCGATGATGCCAGCACCTATCTTCAGCAAGAGAAAAGGCTTGCCGGAAGCCGACAATTCTTGCGCCAGAGCGGAGATCTCGGCAGACGACATGAGCATCGACTTGGCACAATAGACGAAACTGCTGCCAGTGACGAGACTTGTGTTTGAGATGACGATATTTGACATAATAGATTAGATTAGAAATCGATTGTGAGCTGTGTAGGTTTTTGGGGCAATGTGTCGCCAAAGACATAGACCAACGATGTGGAGTTTCGCATTAATACACTCAGCACGACATCCTGTCCGATTCTTACTCCTTCCTTGCGCAGGGCTGCTTCAGCTGAGCGATATGCCAAATCGGGAGTATTGTTCTCGTGACTGATGTGACAGAGAAAGAGATGCTGGAGCGACTTGTGATAGAAACTGTGGATGAGCTGGGCACACTCGCTGTTGCTGAGATGTCCGCCTTGTCCTCGCACTCGGCTCTTGAGATAGCTCGGATAAGGGCCATTCATGAGCATATCTATGTCGTGGTTTGATTCTACCACCACATGATCGGCCATCGAGAGGTAATGACGTATTTCATCGGTCACTATTCCACAGTCGGTCACAAGGCAGAATTTCACAGGCTCTTCGCCTTCCTCGCTGACCTCAATGTAATAGCCTACATTGTCGTTCGAGTCGTGTGGCACCATGAAAGGCGTTACCTTGAAGAATGTACCTGGTATGAGCGTCTCGACGTCGCGTTCAAGATTGCGACGCGAAGCGTTGGTCAGTTTCTTCGACATTCCGAAATTGCGCTCCATTCCGCCATGCACGGCCTTGGTTGCATAGACGGGGATGTGATAGATCTCGCCAATGCTGCCTGCCGAACGTATATGGTCGGTGTGGTCATGGGTGACGAGCAATCCCATGACCTTTTCGAACGACAGGCCATTGTCGCGCAGATTCTTCTGAATGGTGCGCACAGGTATGCCTGCGTCGATTAATATAGCCTTGCCGCCTGCCTCAAGATAGTAACAGTTGCCACTGCTGCCACTTGACAGGCTCATAAATTTGACCTTCATCAAATATCAAATATCGAATAACAACTAAATAATATCAGAAAAAACTCATTTGTAGATGAGGAATATCGCCGGCACACGTGGTATCTCGCGTGCGACGATGTCGTCCGACGCACCCTGTGGTATGCGCTTGCGCCATTCTGCCACGGTGTAAGTGACAATCTTCTCGTCGGCACAAGTGATGTTGGCTGCCAGACAGATTCGCGTCTGCGGTCTCAATGTCGAGAGCAGTGTCTGCATCATCTTGCCATTGCGATAGGGCGTCTCGATAAAAAGCTGAGTCTGGTCTTCGGCATACATACGCGACTCAAGCTGACGAATACGCGCAGTCTTCTTGTCTTCGTCGATGGGCAGATAGCCGTGGAAGGCGAAGCTCTGACCGTTGAATCCAGAAGCCATGACGCTCAGGATGATGCTCGACGGACCCACAAGAGGAACAACCTTGATGTGCTTGCGCTGTGCGATTGCCACCACGTCTGCTCCAGGATCGGCAATGGCTGGGCAACCAGCCTCGCTGATGATGCCTAGTGGCTGTCCCTTTGCTATCGGGTCAAGATAGTGTTCTATAAACTTTCGGTCGGTGTGCTGGTTGAGCTCATAGAACGTGAGAGTATCAATGTCGATCGACTGCTCGACCTTCTTGAGAAAACGACGAGCCGAACGGACATTCTCAACTATGAAGTGCTTGATGCCCATGACGACATCCCGGTTATGTGACGGCAGAACTTGCTCAATGCAAGTGTCTCCGAGGGTGACGGGAATAAGATATACAGCAGTTTCGAGTGTCATATCTGTAAATTTTGCGCAAATTTACTAAAAATATTTGGTAATGCGAAGAAAAGATAGTATTTTTGAGCGAAAAAAATTAATATATCGAAAATGACACTTCCAGAAGACTTTCTTAAGAATATGAGTCTGGTCGTTCCTCGAAAGGAATTTGAGGCTTTTGTAAAGGCTCTTGCCGATGACCAGCAGACCACGAGCATCCGTTTCAACAGGGCTAAGTTTTCGGCAGAAGAAGCCAAGTTACACTTCGGAGATACCGCACAGGTGGGCTGGTGCGAAGAGGGCTTGTATCTCGACCATCGCCCTCAGTTCACGCTCGACCCGCTGCTTCATGCCGGCGCATATTATGTTCAAGAGGCATCGAGTATGTTCGTCTCTCACGTCATCCGCCATCTTGTTGACCAGCCTGTCTTCTGTCTTGACTTATGTGCTGCACCTGGAGGAAAGACTACGGCCGCGATCAGCGCCTTGCCCCAAGGCAGTCAGCTGGTGAGCAACGAGATTGACCGGCGCAGGGCACGCATCCTCGCCGAAAATATCACCAAATGGGGCTCTCCTGATGTGACTGTGACAAGCAATGCGCCAAAGGATTTCAAACCTTTGCGTCATGTGTTCAACCTCGTGATCACCGATGTGCCTTGTTCGGGCGAAGGTATGTTCCGCAAGGACGAAGGTGCGGTGGCTGATTGGTCGTTGACAAAAGTTAAGGAATGTGCAACGCTGCAACATTCCATCATCAATGATATCTGGGACTGCCTGAAGCCTGGAGGTCTGCTGATCTACAGTACTTGTACGTTCAATGTCGATGAAGACGAACACATGGTGGACTATATATGCCAGGAATTGGGAGGAATGGCATTGGAGGTGCCTGTGGCAGAGGAATGGAATATTCACAAGCCGCTGATTGGCAATGCGCCATGCTACCGCTTTATGCCACATTTCACCAAGGGTGAAGGTCTGTTTATGGCTGTAATTCGGAAAGACGAAGGAAAGTCTCTGCCATGCAAGGCCATGAAGGCAACAAAGTACAAGCGAAGCAAAGAAATTCTTAACAATTGGGTAAATGCAGAAGTAGTGTTGGAACAGAATAAGAATGGTGTGATTACTGCCATTCCACTCAACCATGTGCCACTGCACGACGCAGTGGCAAACAGTGGCTTGTTCGTGCTTCAGTCAGGCGTCGAACTCGGCAAAGTGAAGGGCAAGGACATCATCCCATCTCACAATCTTGCGCTATCGAACATTCTGTCAAAAGAGGCATTTCCAAACGTCGAGGTGTCATTTGATGTAGCACTCGACTACCTGCGCCGCATGGCAATCGTGCTGCCACCCGACTCCCCTACAGGCTATGTACTCCTCACCTACCGTGGGTTACCGATAGGCTTTGTGAAAAACCTTGGCTCACGTTGCAACAACATCTACCCTCAGGAATGGCGCATACGCAATCTGTGACGCAGCGGTTAAGACTTTTTGTTTTTTGCCTTTGACGTTGACTTCTTTGCGACAGTTTTCTCGCTCATGTAGCGGCGGTACATTTCGTAATAGAAATCATAACGGCGGTCGCTAACGATAGTTTTCAACTTCTGATATATCTCAGGATTATCGTTGATCAGGTTGAGCAGATCCGGATGGTACTGTTCGCCAATATACGCATTGAATTCCGACATCACCGTCTCAAAGCTCTTCGGTGTATGGTAGTTACGTCCGATATTCTCGGTAGCAGCATCCATGCAGTCGGCCAGCGACACGAGACAGATCAGAGGAAAATAAGGCGACTTTCTGTGTTTGAACGTAGCAGGATAGCCATCTCCGTCATACCACTTATGATGACCGAGTGCCACATCCTGATAGGTCTTGAACGATGGGTCGATGGCAAAGAACTGTCGAGACTTCTCGGGGTGCATCTTTATGAGGTTAAACTCATGGTTTGTAAGACGGCGGAAACTATTGGTAATGATGGTTGGCATCGAAATCTTGCCAAGGTCATGATACAGAGCCGACTTGGTGACAAGAGAGAGAAGTTCCTCGCGTTTGTTTCTGACGTCATCTTCCGTCGAGAAGCCTGGGACACCTACGAAAAACGATGGTAACTTCTCGATTATCTCCTCGGCAAAAGCACGAGAAATATCGGCCACCATAGATACGTGCACATAGGTCACAGGCTGTTCGAGCACGATAAGGCGGAACATGAGAGCCTCTTTCTCTTCACGTGTCTGATACTTGAGCACAGTAGGATTGCAAGCGATGTTCGACATTATCTTTCCTTTTTCAAACGGATATTTGCTGTGTTCGTAGCGTGAAAGAATGTCGAGGAGTGTCGAGAGATACTCATTCATGTATTCACGTTTCTTTTCAAACGAGAATGTGGTGTTGTCGAGTATTGTAAAGTAGCTCTCAGACAAGTTGTAGATATAGTTTATTTTGTTCTGCGGCGCACCACTGTTTACCGAAAAGTCTGGCTCTTCGGCCATCAACTTGTGGAACTGAGCGAAAGCCTTGTCCCATGTGATATTGCCCATATATGCCTCAACGAGCAGATCGTCGAAGTTCAACTTGGCATAATAGCGGTTTTTGAGCGGCTTATCCACACCAAGTTCATTGCGCACGTCACAATAAAGCTGATACAGTTGATCTCGCAGTTCAGGGAGATTCTTGCCTTGACTCATATAGGTAAATATGCCACGGAAACGGAACACGTCGATCGACCATTTGGCATATTCGTTGAGAAGACTGTCCTGTCGCAATATTTCCTGTGTTTCCGGACGTTCGTACATCTTCTTCATGTTGTTCACGAGATTGAGACTCTCATTGAGAGAAATATTTCCCGACTGAGCATGAAGAATGACGAGATTGACAAAAGCCGAAATGAGATAGTAGCGATTCAGCGGATCCTTGAACGAGTTGAACTGCTCGATCATGCTCATCAACTTGAGAAAATAAAGCTCCGAACGCATCTCGGCATCTTTGTCGCCCATTCGAGAAATCTGGAACTGCGCCATACCCGAACAGAGATAGCAAAGAACGAGATGCTCGATGTCCTGGGTTTCTTCATAATGAGGCAGGAGAATATCGTCAACCAGCATCTCGTAGAAGAAGATATCGTTGACATTGCGGAACAGCAGATGGCGTGTCCAATAATACAGTGAATCATAGGCTGCCTCTGGCACATAGATATCCGAGAAATAATCCTTCAACTGAGCTATATTCTTATTGTTCTTTGAATAAAGCTGAGAATACTTCACTGCACGTCGCTTGAACAGATCAACCCAGTCATCCTGTGGCATCTTGAAGAAGATGCTATCGTTGTATGAGCTATACCTCTTGTAATCATATTCATAATCGAGAAAAGTCTTGGTGAACTGTGGAGCTCCTTCGATGTAATAAGGATTCACTCTCAATTCATTACGCTGAGCTCGTTCCTGAGCAGGGAACACTTCACGAGCCCACGACGAACCAACAGTCACAGAATAAACATAATCCTGTGCTTTTATGTTTAGTACATGAGATAAAATCAAGACAATTAATAAGAATAATCTATTACGCATTATATTTGTGTAGTTTTTCTGTTATATTTTCAGTATTGTCATTATTTTCTATAGGCAAAAGTATTAAAAGAAATTAACTTTTCAAAAGAAAAAATAAGAAAACTTAGTTTTTTCGTTATATTTTTTCAATTTTGTAATTTTTCATTGAATATTATGGCAAAATGAAACCAGCTGCCCCCTATATTTTGCAAAGACGTCTTGCTTTTTCGCTTGCTGTCCACCTTGACATTCCACAACCTGAATTTGCGAAGTAGATAGAAACAAGAAATTGCCGTGAAATGAACGAAAATTAAAAAGAAAATATGTTTTTCACGATAATTTTCGTTCATTATTAATTTTCTCCCCGAAAAAGCCTTGCACCCACTTGAGGCACAGGTTGACTATCCAAAAGAAGGCGAGAGTGCCAAGGACTTCAAGTCACCTCACGTAGTAAAGTTCGGTGAAGCCCAACTGAAGAAGATGGCATGGGAAGGCGTGCGCCGTCAGGATCAGATCCGCTTCTGCACTTTCACGCAGCCAACAGCCGACCGATACAAAGATGTCTGGAAGAACGCCATCGTCAATGACTATCTTGACGATACCGAAGGCTGGACTTGCGTTAATCCATTGCCTTCATCTGTATTGAGCCTCAACACCAACCTCAAGCAGAATCCTGGTTACTGATTTGTCACGTAATTTGCAAAAAATAGCAGTCACACGATTGTGGCTGCGATTTTTTTTGGTATCAATCGTCAGTTTTTTGTGTCAATATTTGCAAATCTGCCCCTTACTGCTTACTTTTGCACAAACTTACCCAAACACAAAACACATGATAATAATGCGACGATTGCTTATTATATTTGCGACTGTTTTCGTCTCTTGCCAACCGTCAGCCAGAAGCAATGGATATGGTATTGAAGGAAAACCAGTACCAGCCATTGACTCCTAATGCTCGCATCGAAGGTTCGTTGCTCGAATGGGATGCCGTTGAGAACATCGACTCATATATAATTATTAAGGATGGTAAGGATTGGAAGACACTCCCTTCGACAACTCTTACCCATCATCTTGACAGCGATGGTGAATATGCTGTGGTTGTCAAGGGCACTAACGGCTGGCGTTCATATATGAGCGAGCCTCTCAGCTATTATCAGGAGGTGAAGACATACACCGTGAATCGCAAGATCTCTCGTCGCGAAAACATCATCATCACCATTCCTATTGAAGTAGTAACATCGGGCTTGCATGCCATCGACTGGCGTTACGCCAATGGTCCTATCAACACCGAGAACAAGTGTGCGACACGTGTGCTGACTGTCGATGGTTAGGTTGCAGGTGTAAGTGTCTTCCCTCATCGCGGTACAGACGAGTGGAACAACTGGGGCTGGAGCAATGCCACAATCATCAATCTGAACAAGGGCAAGCACATTGTCACACTCGAATTCTGCGACACAGTAGAGAATATGAACATTCATGTCAACGAGGCATTACTCGATCAGATGCGCGTCACAAAATTATAACCGAATATGAAAAAAACTAATTTACTTTTCTCTGGCTTGCTTTCTTCTGGCCTGCTATTTGGCAGCTTGGCCATTGTGGGCTGTACCGACAGCAAGCCGGATGCTGAAACCACAAATCCAGAAACAGAGATGTCAACCAACATTGCGTGGCAAGACTCACAAGCTCGTTTTACCGTCATCGCCGATGGCGTGATACGTATGGAATATGACAAGGATGGCCAGTTCTGTGACAATCCTTCGTTTATCGCCACTCTCCGCCAATACCCAAAGGCCAACTTCACTGTCAAGGAGACAGAACAGATGGTACTCATCTCCACTTCAAAGATGTGCTTGAGCTACAAAAAGGGTTCTGGCAAATTCACTGCCGACAATCTCGCAATTCAGGCTGAAGCCTCACTCTCAAAGTCCTTTACTTGGCATCCTGGCGACACTCCACAGAACAACCTGGGCGGCACGTACCGTACGCTCGATGGTTACGATGGATCGAAGTATTATTCTTGGGATCATAACAAACCTGGTCAGGGACAAGAACTTCCTCTCGAAGATGGCATCCTGACACGCGATGGCTGGACTCTATTGGACGATTCTAAAGGATTGCTCTTCGATGGTGATGTCAACGATCTTTCTTCTGCCGAACTTCCTTGGGTAAAGGAGCGCAAGGATGACACTATCGACTGGTATTTCATGGCTTACGGCCATGACTACAAGCAGGCTTTGCACGACTATACCCTCTTTGCCGACCGTATTCCTTTGCCTCCACGCTATGTCTTTGGCTACTGGTGGAGCCGCTACTGGAGCTACTCTGATGCTGAGATGCGTCAGGTAGTGAAGGACTTCCAGGAATACGCCATTCCGCTCGATGTCCTTGTCGTCGATATGGACTGGCACTGGGTGGAACCTGGCAAGGGAGGATGGACTGGCTACACATGGAACGACCGTCTCTTCCCTTCTCCTGAGAAATTCCTGCAGTACCTCAAGCAGAACAATCTGCAGATCACACTCAACCTGCATCCTGCCGATGGTATTCCTGCCTACGAAGATAAGTATGGTCAGTTGGCTGAATACCTGGGAATGGATCCTTTGAGCAAGGAGACTATTCCTTACGATGGCTCAAATCCAAAATTCATGCGTGGCTGGCTCGACAAGATTCTCCTGCCTCTCCAGAAACAAGGCGTCGATTTCTGGTGGCTCGACTGGCAGCAGCAGCTAAATGACAATCGCATCCCTGCGCTGAGCAACACATGGTGGCTCAACTACTGTATCTTCGACAATCAGCGCCGCACTCAACCTGAGCATCGTCCAATGCTATATCACCGCTGGGGAGGAATGGGCAATCATCGTTACCAGATAGGATTCTCAGGCGATACCTATTCGACATGGGCTTCATTGGCTTATCAGCCATACTTCAATGCCACTGCATCAAATGTGGGCTATGGCTACTGGAGTCACGACCTTGGCGGACACATGTTCGTCAATTACAACGACAAGCTCGACCGCGAACTTTATACACGCTGGATGCAGCTCGGCACCTATCTTCCTGTGATGCGAAGCCATTCTACCAAGAATGCCAACATGCAGAAAGAACCTTGGAAACTCGGTTCAGAGTTCCAGCCTGCCGTCACTGCTTCTATACGTCAGCGATACAAGCTTGCTCCGTATATCTATACTGCAGCTCGAGAGGCTTATGAGACAGGCATCTCGCTTTGCCGCCCTCTGTATTACGATTATCCAGAAGCCGAAGAAGCTTATGCCCCAGAATTCCGCAATCAATATATGTTCGGCTCGCAGTTGCTTGTTGCTCCTATCACAGAACCTATGGTCGATGGAGTCAGCACAGTCAAGATATGGTTACCTGAAGGACAGTGGTTCGAAACAGCAACCGGTACTATGCTGCAAGGCGGTCAGATTGTAGGACGACGCTTCCTTATCGACGAATATCCTGTATATGTCAAGGCTGGCAGCATCATCCCAACAACAGGTTCTGACGTCAAGAATCTCGCTTCTTGCTCTGATAAAGTTTGTCTCGATATCTATCCTGGTAATGTGGAGAGTGAAGGCCAGTACTACGAAGACAATGGCAATGACCGCGACTACGATAAGAAGTATGCAGTTACTACGTTCAAGACAAAATACGAAGGAAAGAAACAGATCATCAACCTTGGCGAACGAAAAGGCAGCTACAATGGAATGCCTGCGCGTCGCAGTTATTCAGTCAAGATCTATGGCGTGCCTGCTCCTACCGAGGTTTTGCTCGATGGCAAATCAGTTGATTGCACATATATCCCAGAGGAACTTGTAGTTCTCATCGAATTGGGCGAGCCTGATCCTGAATGCGAGCACTCTTTGCAAATTACATATCCTGAAGGTATGCCAGAACTCAACAACGGACTCGTAGGTCAATTCCGTCGTATGAAGAATACAATGACCCAGATGAAGTACCGCGATGCAGGCATTAACTTCTGCGAAGGGTTGGGTGAGATGGGCTCAATAAGCGAAGCGCTCCTGTACTTTCCTGAAGAGTTCGCAAGCCGAATACAGCAGTTCCAAGACAATTATAACCAATTGCCACAATTGCTCGACAAGCAAAAGTTGAGTCCTGAAAACAAGCAATTCTTCCTTGACGATGTACTGTATTGACATCAAGTAGTTCATATATAAAGCATTAATTCCCGACACCCCGAAGATCTCATCTGCCTTCGGGGTGTTTTTACGTTATCATTACACACTATCTTTTCATGCCGTATATATTATTACGATATTCACGATATAAACATATATACAAAAAAGCTGCAACCGATATTACTCGATTACAGCTTTTATGTTGCCGTACCAGGACTCGAACCCAGACTAAGAGAACCAGAATCTCGCGTGCTACCATTACACCATACGGCAAGTTTTGACATTATATCAAGAAGTTTTGTTCATAACACAGAACGTTTGTCCAAAA
>SAMEA3663299__coassemble_292_pt1 | contig 26340 bp, 24 predicted proteins | sample SAMEA3663299__metabat2_low_PE_005 | metagenome-assembled genome bin SAMEA3663299 (sample SAMEA3663299) | pig gut metagenome | biome: pig gut; feature: pig-associated habitat; material: faeces | place: China | collected 2013
TGCACATCTTTTCAGGCAAATAATTAATCTCTATAATAAAAATGAAAGTTTTAAAATTCGGAGGTACTTCGGTAGGCTCTGCACAGCGCATCAAGAATGTTGCTAATCTCATTCTCGCCGATGGTCAACAGAAGATTGTTGTTCTCTCGGCCATGTCTGGTACAACCAATTCTCTTCTCGAGATTTCAGGCTATTATCGCCAGCAGAACCCAGTGGGTGCTGCTGATATGGTGAATCGTCTCGAACAGAAATATGCCGAAACCATCGAGGAGCTCTATACTCAGGACTCGTTCAAGCAGAAGGCAAAAGATGTGATTCGCGAAATATTTGACTATGTCCGTTCGTTTGGCAATCGTGCCTTCACTATTTTCGAAGAGCGTTGCATCGTAGCTCAGGGCGAGCTGATGAGTACCAATCTCATGAACCTCTACCTTCAGGAGCAGGGCATCAATGTGGCTTTTGTTCCAGCCCTCGAATATATGCGCATCGACAAGAATGCTGAACCAGACTTCAAGTATATCGAACAGCACCTCAAGCAGCAGATTTCTGTCAATCCGGATGCTCAGATCTATGTGACTCAGGGCTTCATCTGCCGCAATGCCTATGGCGAGATTGACAATCTGCAGCGTGGCGGCAGCGACTACAGCGCAAGCATAATAGGTGCAGCAATACGTGCTGAAGAGATTCAGATCTGGACAGATATTGACGGTATGCACAACAACGACCCACGTTTTGTCGAGGGCACACAGCCAGTGCGCAACCTCAACTTTGACGAGGCTGCCGAGCTTGCATACTTCGGAGCCAAGATACTTCACCCTACATGTGTCACTCCTGCCCGTATGTACAATATTCCTGTTCGTCTGCTCAATACCTTGCAGCCTGAAGCTCCTGGTACGATGATCAGCACAGTGTCTGAGCAGGACAAGATCAAGGCCGTTGCTGCCAAGGATGGCATCACCAGCATCCGCATCAAGTCGAGCCGAATGCTTATGGCCTATGGCTTCATGAGCCAGGTGTTCGAGGTGTTTGAGCGCTACAAGACATCTGTCGATCTCGTGACCACAAGTGAGGTAGGAGTCAGCCTTACCATCGACAATCCGAAGCGTCTTGACGATATCGTGACCGAGCTCAAGAAGTTTGGTACGGTAGTGATCGATCGCGACATGGTCATCATAGCAGTAGTAGGCGACATGGCTTGGGACAATGTAGGTTTCGAGAGTCGCGTCGTTGAGGCACTTGAGGACGTGCCAGTGCGTATGATTTCTTATGGCGGCAGCAACTACAACATCTCTATCCTGGTTAAGGCCGAAGACAAGATCCGTGCATTGAAGGCTCTGAGTGCGAAACTTTTCAGTTGATTTATTATATTTATTAAGGTATTGTGTTATGGTTTTCCCTACTGAAAAGTTTAGTCAGATTCATACTCCATTCTACTATTATGACAAGTCGCTCCTTGAGCAGACACTTGATACAATCAATGCCGAGGCAGGAAAGTATGAGGGCTACAAAGTGCATTATGCAGTGAAGGCCAATGTCGATCCTACGGTTCTTGGCATCATCAATGGCAAAGGCTTGGGTTGTGACTGTGTGAGTGGCGGTGAGGTAGAGCGTTGCCTGATGTCGGGTTTCGCCCCTTCGAAGATCGTGTTTGCAGGTGTTGGAAAGGCTGATTGGGAAATTGAGCTTGCGCTCGATGCCAATATCGCATGTTTCAATGTGGAGTCTGAACCCGAACTCGAAGTAATAGACTCGTTGGCAAGGGCAAAAGGCAAGATTGCCAACGTAGCCTTGCGTGTCAATCCGAATGTTGATGCCCACACACACAAGTATATCACAACAGGCCTGAGCGAGAATAAGTTTGGTATCTCGATGGAGATGCTCGATGAAGTGGTTGACAAGGCTCTTGCTTTGAAGAATATCAATTTCATTGGATTGCACTTCCATATTGGCAGCCAGTTGCTCGAATTCGAGCCCTTCGCTATGCTGTGTTCGCGCATCAACGACCTTCAGGACAAATTCGAGGCTCGTGGCATTGCCCTGAAGACCATCAACGTAGGTGGCGGACTTGGTGTTGACTATGTCAATCCCGACAAGAATCCGATTCCGGACTTCGCGACATTCTTTGCCACTTACAACAAAAATATCAAGCTGCGTCCAGGACAAGAGCTTCATTTCGAGCTGGGTCGTGCTGTGGTGTGTCAGTGTGGTTCGCTTATCTCAAGGGTGCTGTATGTCAAGAATGGCCTGAACAAGAAGTTTGTCATTCTCGATGCAGGCATGAGCGACTTGATACGTCCTGCACTCTATGAGGCACATCACAATATTGAGAACATCACATCGGCCGAGACCGAGACCGAGACCTACGATGTGGTTGGTCCAATCTGTGAATCGAGCGATTGCTTCGGAACCGACGAAGTGCTTCCGCTGACACATCGTGGTGACCTTGTAGCATTGCGCAGTGCTGGTGCTTATGGTCAGATCATGGCAAGCAACTACAACTGCCGCAAAATTCCAGCATCATTAGTACTTTAATAAACTACATAAGCAGTAATAATGCGTATTAGTATTCTCATCATATTCTTGACATTGGTTTGTCCTGCCTTCGGTCAGGACACATTAAATGTTTCCTATAATGATACGATAATGCAGTCGGAAGAATCGTTTGCCAACTATTCGACCGAATATGCCCACAAGACTTTGGTGCGGTCATGGCGAAAGGCCTATCCGTTCAAGGTCTTGTCGGACAAGGCATACGAGAATGCTAAGGCAGACACATTGCTTGACAAGACAAAGCGTCCTTTCAGATATAGCCCAGTGAAACAGTCGTCGGACTCTATCAAGGACCTTACAAGGATGACTCCTTATGACGAAAGCGCATTTCTTGGTCAGATTGATTATCGACTGCCTCTATTCAACACGGGCATCGTGCCAAGCGACACCATAGAGTCGATCATTGACAAAGCCAACGACTTCTCGCACGAACGATGGGACTACATGACGCCAGCCGATGCTGCATACCGAGCCATGGCCGAGTCGCAATCGGTGAGGGAACGGGCCATCTATCAGTATGTCAAGGGACATCCGTCGCGTTTTACCTACACTCGAGGCAGCATTGCCTTGCCTCCTACACTCGACCGAGAGATGGTCTCGACCGAGAAGAGTCTGGAGGGAAAGACTGTGGCTATCACCGAAGGAGCCAAGTCGTTGGGACAGATTGAAGGCATACAGTCGAACATCAAGACCGATGTATGGCATCGTCGAGGTTCGAGCAACATACAGATGTCGCAGACAGCACTTACCGACAACTGGTATCGTGGAGGCGACAATAACATGACAGTGGCAACAGTTCAGAAACTTGAGCTCACCACCTACGACGAGAATAAGAAGACATCGTTTGACATACTGCTCGAGTTGCGTCTGAGTGCCCTCTATACCAAGACCGACACCGTCAATCCGCTGCGTGTCAACGATAACCTGTTCTCGGCCAATATCAAATATGGCTATCAGGCATGGAAACGCTGGTATTATTCTACTTCGCTGTATGCCAAGACACCAGTCTTTGATTTCCATAGTGCCAATAGCAAAGAAACCAAGTCTTCGCTGCTCGCCCCACTCGAAGTCAATCTCAGTGTGGGTTTGGAATATAAATACAGCAAAGACTCAAAATTGAAATATTCGTTGCTTCTTGCCCCACTCGCATATAATCTGAAGTATGTGGCAAGATCAGGAAAGGTCAATCCGACAGCATTCGGCATTGAAGAAGGCAAGAAGTCGCTCCATCAGTTCGGTTCGACAGTGTCATCGGCTCTGACATGGCAGATATCGAAGGACTTAGCATGGACATCACGACTATATTATTTTACAAGCTACAAGAATATTCAGGCAGAATTTGAAAACACATTCAGTTTTGCCGTCAGCCGACGATTCACATGCACGCTCTATCTCTATCCTCGATTCGACGATGGCCTTGATGACAAGATACAGATGAAGGAGATGCTGGCCTTCGGCTTCAACTACATTTGGTAACTTTTTGTTTAATTGATTTTCACGTTATTTCAAAATGGTAAGAGTAGAAGTTGACCTTCGAAAAGGTCTTCAGGAAATCTGGGAACTGCTTGCTGACGATGAGCAGAACGAGCTGTTGCGAGGAGCAATCTATCAAGGCTTTCGCCGTGGTGAGTTTATCTACAATGTCAACGACGAGTCGTCATATCTCATTGTAGTTCTCAGAGGACGTGTCAAGCTTGAGAAGTTTGGTGTTGGCGGTCGCGTTCAGATTGTGCGTATGTTCCGTCCTTGCGAATTTTTCGGCTATAGAAGTTTCTTTGCTGGGGAGGTTCATTCGAGTGTGGCAATAGCCATGGAGCAGACTCATGTGGCGTGCGTGCCTATGATGGTGATAGAGAATATCTGCCAGCGCAATGCAGCTCTCGCAATGTATTTCGTCCGTGCCTTAGCCATCGACCTTGGTCACAGCGAACAGCGACAGGTCAATCTGACACAGAAACATATCCGTGGACGTATTGCCGATAGCTTGGTCTTCCTGTCTGATAAGTATGGGTTTGAGGGCGACGACCGCACACTCAATGTTCAGCTTTCGCGCGATGAACTGGCCTCACTTTCAAATATGAACACCAGCAATGCCATCCGCACCCTTGCAGCTTTTGCTGACGAGGGCATCGTCGAACTTGATGGTCGTCGGATAAAGATTCTCGATAAGCAGAAACTGAAACGAATAAACATTACAGGTTAGTCTGAACTGACCACTATGATAGTGAGTTGATTTCCTTCTACTCTGAAATTTATATCTTTACCACAGAAATCTATTCCATAAATACGATCCTTGTCTGAATGATATTGAGGACGAGGATCGTTTTTTAGCACTTCTATCAGAACCTCAACCTTGTCGTTGGGTAACATGCCATGAAGGACTTCGGAATTTGTAATCTCCAACTTCTTTTCGGTTTGAAGCACCTCTTCGGTAAACCCACCTCTTGCATCAGGATGCGAATCGGTGAATGGGAGATATGGCTTGATGTCGAATATTGGCGTGTTGTCCATCAGGTCGGCACCCTCGACCCACAAGACAGGTCCATCGACGGTGTCGTATTCTATTCTCTGCAGTTTCACCGACGATAGTCCGATGTTGTTGGGGCGGAAAGGCGAGCGTGTGGCAAACACCCCGACACGGCGGTTGCCTCCTAATTTTGGCGGTCTCACGGTTGGCGACCATTTGGTATTCTGTATTTCAGAGAAATGCCAGATGAGCCAGATGTGGCTGAACTGGTCGAGCCCACGGAAGGCTTCACGTTCACGATATTCGGGTTCCATGACAATCCTTCCCACCAGTTTGCCGACAATGCCGCTCTGACGGGGAACACCGAACTTTGATCCGAAATCAGTATGGATATGCGCAATGGGTTTCATCGATTTGATACACAGTATTTTTGCTGATAACAATCACACGGGATCGACATCGTAATAGAACACAATCTTGGCAAACTCGGGGTCATCGTGTGCCATCTTGCTCTGAATGTTGTTGAGATACTGCCTCACCATTGATGTCGATGCCTCGCGTTCGATCTTCAGTATGATCTGCTTGATATACATGTTTTTGATGCGCGATATGCTTGGCGCTTCTGGCCCTAATATCCTGTCGCCGAAAGCCTGTCGCAAGATGGAGGCATAGCGTTGAGCCAAGGCATTGACGCGGTCTTCGTATCTGCCTTTCATATATATGACGATGAGTCGTGAGAAAGGCGGATAGAAGTATTTCTTGCGGTCGTCGAGTTGCATCTCGGCCATCGATTCATAGTCATGGCTGATGACCTGTTGCAGCAACGGATGCTTGGGTTCGCTGCACTGAATCAGTACCTCTCCCTCTTGTCCGACTCGTCGTCCGGCTCGTCCTGCCACTTGTTCCATGAGCTGAAAGGCTCGTTCGTGAGCTCGGAAATCAGGGAAGCTCATCAGCGAGTCGGCATTCATGATACCCACAGTATCTACACCTCCGAAGTCCAGTCCCTTGCTTACCATCTGAGTGCCGATCAGTATGTTGTGCTTCTTGTTTTCGAAGTTTTGGATGATCTTTTCGTAACTTGTGCGCGACCCTGTCGTGTCGGTGTCCATCCTGATGGGCTTGGCCAATGGTATCAGTCGGGTTATGGTCTCCTCGATGCGCTCGGTGCCATAGCCTTGCTGCGAGAATGTCGATTGGTGGCATTGCGGACAGGTGGTTGGCCACGACTGAGTGTAGCCGCAATAGTGGCACGCCAGACGGCTGTTGTGCTTGTGATAGGTGAGCGAGACATCGCAGCGCGGACATCGTGGAGTCCAGCCGCACGCCGCACATTCGATGACAGGCGAGAAGCCTCGGCGGTTCTGGAACAGGATAGCCTGATGGCCTTCGAGCAATGTGTGGTTGATAGACTTGATGAGGGCAGGAGTGAATGGGCCATTCATGGTCTGGCTCTTTCTTGCCTCACGCAGCGAGATGAGCGAAATTCTTGGCAAAGAGACACCAGCATGACGTTCCGAAAGCCTGACATAGCCAAAGCGTCCCTGCTTGGCAAGGTAGTAGCTTTCGAGACTTGGGGTGGCACTGCCCAACAGCACCTTTGCGCCATGACGAGATGCAAGCATCAATGCCACTTCCCTTCCGTTGTAGCGCGGTGCAGGGTCTTGCTGTTTGTATGATGGCTCGTGTTCCTCGTCAACGATGACAAGTCCCAACTGAGCAAAAGGCAGAAAGACCGACGAACGCACTCCTACGATCAGGTCAATCGAGTCGTTGCCGAGCATCTTGTTCCATATCTCGGTTCTCTCGGTGTCGTTGAGTTTAGAATGATAGACCACCATGCGTTTGCCAAACACCCTGCGCAGACGCACGCAAAGTTGTGTCGTAAGAGCGATTTCGGGAACCATCATCAGCACTTGCCGTTTCTGGGCAACGACCTCCTGCATGAGGTGCATGTATATTTCCGTTTTGCCGCTCGACGTAACACCATGGAGAAGGGTGACCGACTTGTCGTTGAACGAAGAGCAGATGGCGCGATAAGCCACTTTCTGTATTTCGGTCAACGGATGCGGTGGCTCGGTCTTGAAGTTACGGAAGTCTTCGTCGGCGATATCCAGCCGGCTCACCACCACTTCCTGATGTTCGCACAGACCTTTTTTGATAAGTTCGCGCATGATTGTGGTGTCGCATCCCGCCTCGGCCAGCAATTCATCCTGAGGCACAAGGTCGTCATCATGCTTCTGCAGGCAATGGCTCATGTCGAGCAGCTTCATGAACAGAGTCTGTTGCTTTGGTGACCTTTTGAGTTTCTCAAAAGCCTCAGAAAGCTTGGCATTGCGTTCTTGCCCAATATCGGCACCAATCGGAGGAATGAGTATCTTGACAAAGGTGCGCGTCTTAGGCTTGAAGTCTTCCCTGATCACGCCTGCCTTGCCACTCTCTGGTTTCAGTTTGGCGGGTAGGGCAGCTTTCATCACGTCCCCAATCGGACACATATAGTATTCGGCAATCCATTGCCACAGCGCATATTGGGGATGACGGATGACAGGGGCATCATCGGGAAGTTCAGATACGTCTTTTACATCAATACCCTCGGGAGCATGAGGCGATAACCCCACGATGATGCCTGTATAGTGATGTTGCTTGCCAAAAGGTACGATGACGCGCATACCCTTCCTTGCACTGGCAGATTGAGCATCTGTCAGGCGATAGGTAAATGTCTGAGCCAGAGGCACAGGCAGTATGCATTCAGCGTAAATAGGCAAGGTAATCAGTGTTTATTATCCTTCGACAGCTATGATCTCCATCTCTACGAGACCGCCCTTTGGCAGGTCTTTCACAGCCACAGCCGAACGGGCTGGATATGGCTCAGAGAAATACTGTGCATAAACCTCATTGAGAGTGGCAAAGTCGCTGATGTCGCTCAGGAAGACAGTGGTCTTCACAACATTGGCAAACGAAAGGCCAGCCTCTTCGAGAATACCCTTGACATTCTTCATCACTTGAGTGGCCTGTGACTTGAAGTCTGGCTGAAGTTCGCCAGTGGCAGGGTCGATGCCGAGCTGACCACTTGCATAGAGGAAACCGTTGACCTTGACTGCCTGACTGTATGTGCCGATAGCGGCAGGCGCATTTGTAGTTTTGATGATCTGCATAATGTTAATTATTATTTGTTGTTTGATTTTGTTCTGTCTGCATGATAACAGCACACAAAAGTAGCGTTTTTTTTCCAATAAACAAAAATAAAGAGCAAAATACATTTAATAATAGCTAACTTTGTAAGTGAAACATAAATCATGACAGACAACTATGAAATATTTTGTGATAGACAAGGCTAATAATATCCTGTTAGCGAGAAATGGCGATGCTTATTCTCTACCCCAAAACGTCTCTGCCTTACCTCCACAGGAGCAGGTGTTCGACATGACCGATAAAGTGAATGAAGAGGCTGTTGCCTTTGGCTACGAAACTATCCCTTCTGACTCGTTTGGCCAAGGCCTTGAACTGGTTGGGCTGCGCCAATCGTTCGATGTCCTGTCGCTCCATGACTATTACAATGCTTGCCGCGCTTCGGCATGGGTCTATTGGGAACGCACTACGCAGTTTTGTTCTGCATGTGGCACTCGTCTGACACGCCATATGGATATGGGCAAGAAATGTCCGAACTGTGGAGCCGAGCATTTCCCGCATCTTGCTCCAGCTGCCATTGTGCGCATTACACGCAAATCCGACCCTTCGCTCGACCGTGACGACGAGATACTGCTTGTCCATGCCCGAAATTTCCGACGCGCTCACATGTTCGGCTTGGTGGCAGGGTTCCTCGAAGGAGGCGAGACTATCGAAGAATGTGCTCGACGTGAAGTGCGCGAGGAAGTGGGCATCGATATTAAGAATGTGCGTTATTTTGGCAGTCAGCCATGGCCATTTCCGAGTGGAGTCATGATTGGCTTTACTGCCGAATATGCTGGAGGCGAGATAAGTCTTGATGACAATGAGTTGTCAGAAGCTCGTTTCTTCCGCCGTGACAATCTGCCTCAGATTCCTGATAAAGTGTCGATAGCACGACGACTCATCGACGACTGGCTTGAATCATAAGGTTTGACGAATAATATAAATCAGTATGGCTATGAATCAGTACAAGATATTTATCATCGATGACAATCAGTCGGTTCTTCGCTCGCTGAAAATTGTGCTCAATGGTGTGTTCCGTTCTGTCGTGACAGTTCCAGATCCGAAACTCATACCTGCTCTGTTGCAGGCAGGTGATGTCGATGTGGTGTTACTCGATATGAATTTCGATGCCCGGAAGCTTGACGGCGAGGAGGGGCTGTTCTGGCTCAACCGTATCAACGAGATGCCCCATTCGCCTGCGGTGGTACTGATCACGGCTTTTGGTGATATCGACCTGGCAGTAAGAAGTGTGCAGCAGGGAGCCGAGGACTTCATCACGAAGCCTTGGAACAATGAGACACTTATCCAGAAACTCGAAGCAGCCATCGAGAAACATCGAGCCAAGCAGCAGACGGCTACGCTTGCGGCTCAGGCAGCTACATTGCACGACAGGATAGAGGCCGATCAACAACTGTCGCTCGACGAATTGGAGAAGAAACATATCCTCGAGGTAGTCAGCCAGGAGCGAGGCAATCTGGTCAATGCTGCAGAGCGCCTTGGTATCTCTCGACAGACGCTATATAATAAACTGAAGAAATTCGGATATTTGTCATGAAACAACAGCACTATCACCTATATATGCTTCTCGTGGCATTGATGCTTCTCGCATCGGGAGGGCTTTTGGCGTATGCTTTATTTAGTGGTTGGAGCAAGTTGGCGCTGATGGCTTGTGCTGTATTATGTGTCGTGGTATTGATCGTGCAGTGGCGAGGGGCTTCGTTCCTGCCTGATCAAGTGAAGTATTTCTTGGGTTGTCTGCGATGTAAAGACTCGATGAGCCGCTTCCCCGAGACGCACGATGCTGAAATGAAAAAGATGTATGAGGATATGAACCTCATCATCCAGAAATATGGTCAGAGTCAGATGGAACTGGAGACGAAGCGTATGTACTACGACCGCATCCTCCGCATCATGACCCACGAATTGCGCAACTCCATCACCCCGATAATCTCGCTCAGCGAGGATATGAAGCAACGTGAATATTCGCGCGATGACAACCGTGAAGCCATCGAGGTGATCAATGAACAATGCACGTCGATCAAGACCTTCCTTGATGGTTATTACGAACTTACCAATCTGCCTAAACCCGAAATGAAAGAGACCGATGCCAAGCCGTTGCTGCAACACATTGAGCGACTTTATCCCGATCAGGGAATCTGCATCGAGTGTGTTCAGGAATTGAAACTGCTGTGTGATGAGGGCCAGATCAAACAACTGCTTATCAATCTTGTAAAAAATGCCATCGAGGCCGTTGGAACAGAGAAAATGAAAGACCTGAAGAAAGAAGGCATTCCCTCTGTAATGATTACGGCATCGGCTCCCGATGGCAAGCCTCGCATTTCGGTGAGCGACAAGGGACCAGGCATACCAGCCGACAAGCGCGAGGATATCTTCCTGCCATTCTATACGTCAAAGGCAGGAGGCTCGGGCATTGGATTGGCTCTGAGCCGACAGATCATGAATCTGCACAAGGGTTCGCTCACCTGTTCGGGCAATGAATCTGGTGGTGCGGTCTTTATCCTGCAATTCTAAATTAGTTTTTTACTCACTCTTCACTACCATACTGGGATTATCCTTGGTAATTCTCCAGACCTGAACGCTTATGGTCAGAGCTACAAAGGTGGTCATGAGCAGGAAGATCGAGCCGTAGAAGAGGAAGCCTGTGTCGAATTTCTCACGAGCGGCTACTTCGCCTACATAATAAAACAGAATGTAAGTCAAGGCAAACGCGATGGATGCGGTGATGACCAGCAGGATGATGTAAAGGCGGGCAAAGCGGAGAGCAATGTGGCGAGCCTTGGCTCCATTGATCTTGCGGATGGCCATTTCCTTGCGACGAGCAGCAGTATCGACCGTGATGGCAGAATAGACTCCAAGCAGCGTGATGATCAACGCTATGCAGGCAAAGAGCCAGAAGAGTGCAAGGAACTCTCGCATCGTGCTGTTGCGCTTTCGGACATAATCATAGAGACTTTCTAACTCCATATCATAATCCTTAGGTATCACCATACCCTTTTTGCGCATGTGCTCATTGAGCGCATGACAGAGTTCCTTGACTTTGCCAGGGTAACTCTTGACGCAAAAAGAGCCATTGTTCACTGGGTGAGTAAAATAAATACCACCTTGCTGGTACATTCTATTGTTACCGTTTCCATTAATTGATGTCTTAAGCATCAGATTGTCAATCACACCTACAATGGTTGCGTAGCGGATGAACGTGCTTTGAGCATCAGAGTTCTCCTGTGTGCTGAGGAACCGTGTATTGTTGGCCTCAGGTAGGAGGTCAAGCTGATCGCCTACGTCGAGGTGATGGTAATCGGCAATGAGTTGGTCGATAAGGACTTCATCGGGTCGCTCTGTCAAACGACCACGGAGCAATGGCACATGGAGGAACGACAGCACGTTGGTTTCGATGTTTGTCTGGCTTACCTGCAGTGTGTCACCTTGTTCGTTCAGCACTTTCAGACCATTCCATGCAGGGAATTCAAAACCGGATGTGTAGTAATCCAGTGCCACCACCTCTTTGACCGAAGGGATGGCTCGCAGTTCAGCTTCGATCTCAGCTTTGGATTCAGAACTGAACCCGTAAGGCAAGAACAGGATATCCTTTTTCTCCTGTATGCTTAACCATGGAATCTGTGCCTCTTCGTTGGTGCGGATCTGCATGATCAATGCCCCTAACAAGGTGATGAACAGGAAGCCAATGAACATTTGCCAACCGATCAGAATGTTTCGTCCTATATGACGACCAGGCCTGCGACCTGTTGAGGTCTTCATTGCCTCCTGCAGCGAATCCTTGCGGATGCGAGCCACAGCAAGCCAAGCCACGCAGAAGCCGATGAGGAGCAGGATGCCAAGGTGCAGGAGTGTCTGTCGCATCATCTCGCCCGTATCGAATATATAGTGAGAGATCGTATCTATCTTGATATCGATGAGAGGAGCGCAGAACTCAACGATCAGGAGAGTGACAAAACCTACGATGACCAGAGTCACGACAATCTGCGTGCTGATCATAATCCAGAGGTCGCGGGTGTGTGCTCCATGTGCCCGGCGCAGGGTATATTCACGGCGGCGCATCATGATGTTGCCGATGAGCAGGTGGAAGAAGTTGCTGAGAGCCGAAAGCAGGATCAGGAGACCTGGAGCTGCTATGATGAGCAGAATCAGAGCAAAAAGCCAGTAGCTATCATACTCTCTCTCGATATCGAAGGGAGGATCGACCGACAAATATTCTGCTACCTCCCCCTGATTGTCAACGACATATTGCCAGACAAGAATACGTGCGGCATCGACTTTGGCTACAAACTTATCGATGTCGGTACCTTCGCGCAAGAGAATGCGTGTATTATAGAAATAAATCCATTCCGAATTTTCTGTTTCTACCCAGTGCAGAATGCCGTCTGTGTCATTCAATACCCATGCCGCAAGTGAGCCAAAGGGGAGAATGGTGTTGTTGTAGGGCAGATCTTCCACCACAGCTTGTACGGTGTAGGTAGGGGTGGCAGATATATTGCCTGAAAAACGCTTGCCTCCCATGGCAGTGAACTGCTCGCCAATGGCAGCATCTGGACTTCCGAAGAGTTTGCGAGCCCATCTTTCGGTAATCACGAAGCTATTGGTCGAATGTTCTGCTGCATGCCAGCTTCCTGCCAGTAGGCGAGGGTTGTAGATATGGCGCAGAGTAGTGTCACATTCGATAGTAATCAGCTCGTAATTCTGGTCAAGACGCTCATTGTGGTAGGTATGGCTTTCTGTCTGAAGGCGGAACACGCTCTCGATCTCGGGGAATTTATCCTGCAGGCCATCAAACATATGTGATCTGACCGATGGATAATGGTGACCCGTCCACAGTTCCATCACACGGTCGTGGTTTTCATAATATGAATCGACAGTGCGAAATCCGTTCACATAGTACATGCAGATGCCGAAGCAGAAAAACGACACGGCAAGTCCAACGATTGTAAACAGCGTCTGGACCTTATTGCGCAACAAATTGCGAAAGGCTATGGATAAATAATGCTTGATCATATTGATTCTGTTTATTCATTTTTCACTACAGTTGCCACATTTATTCTTGCGGCCTTCTCTAATTGATAGATAAGTGTCAGCAAAGTGATGAGGACAACTATGCCGAGGGCTTCAATATATATTATTGGAGTAAGAGGTGCGCTTTCGATAAACGACTCTGTGTAACGATGGATGAGCAGGTAGGAGACAGGAATGCTTAGGGCAAAAGTAGCCGTTAGCATATAGATATATTTCCTGCCGAGCAGCAGATAGATATCTTTGCGATGAGCTCCATGAGCCTTGCGAATAGCAATTTCACGATAGCGCTGACGAATGTCGAAGAGCGAGAGTCCGAGCAAGCCAAGACAGCAGACGATGACAGCAATGACAGATAGGAGCGAATAGACCTGTGCTATCAGACAATCTTCTCTGTGTTGATCCTCTATCTCTTATATCGATGGCGTGGCTCTCGGCTGTTGTCTCGTGGTGCAGATAGCGGCTGAGTAATATGCATCAGGCAAGACTTAGTGCCAGTCCGAAGATGTTGATGCCCGTGAAAACCTTCTGGCGAGAGAGCGTGCGTAGGGCTTGTTTTATGTAAAGAATATGCATAATTGCAAGAGCAATTTGATTAGCATCGGCTTACATCTCTACTTTCTCTACCACTTGTCCGTCGAACAGATTCACAATGCGATCAGCATACATAGCATCCTTCTGCGAGTGAGTCACCATGACGATGGTGGTGCCGTCCTTGTGGAGCTCCGAGAGGAGTTCCATCACCTCATGGCCATTCTTTGAGTCGAGGTTACCTGTTGGCTCATCGGCCAGGATAAGCGTAGGTTTTGATACTACGGCACGAGCGATGGCTACGCGCTGCTGTTGACCACCTGAGAGCTGCGCAGGGAAATGCTTGGCGCGATGGCTGATGGCCATACGCTCCATGGCGTCCTGAATGCGCTTCTTGCGCTCGCTCTTTGGTAGGCCCATGTAGAGCAATGGTAGTTCGATGTTCTCCTCTACGTTGAGATCCTCGATGAGGTTGAAAGCCTGGAAGACAAAACCAAGCGTCCCTTTGCGGATATCGGTGCGCTCGCTCTCGCTCTTCTTGCTTACATCCACGCCATCGAGCAGATACTCGCCACTGGTAGGATTATCGAGCAAGCCTGCGATATTTAATAAGGTGGATTTACCACAACCTGATGGACCCATGATAGCCACGAACTCACCTTTCTCGACGGTGAGCGATACACCATTCAATGCCACTGTCTCAACGAGTTCTGTACGGAAGACCTTCTGGAGGTTTTTGATTTCAATGATTGCCATAGTATTTAATTCATAATTAATAATTCATAATTGATAATTAGCTGCGCGCTATTCGCTCTTCACCACGCTTGCCGGCTCGATGCGCGAGATTCGCCAGATCTGCACACTCACCGTCATTGCCACAAACGCGGCAACAAGCAGGAAGATACCCAGGTAGAAGCCGAAGCCGTGATTGAATGTCGTCAGGAAGTTCGAAGTTACGATTCCATCGATTAAGAGGTATGCCAGCGGGAAAGCGATGGCTGCAGCAATGACAAGCAGGCGGATATAGAGGCGAGCAAAAAGCGTAGCTATGTGACGCGACTTGGCTCCATTGATCTTACGAATGGCCATCTCCTTGCGTCGGTAGGTAGTATCGACCGTGATGGCAGAATAGATACCCAGCAGCGCAATGGCCAATGCAATGAAACAGAAAAGCCAAAAGATAGGGATGAATTGTGTGATGCCTTCAAACTGTCGGTCGATATTGTGTTTGAGCGTATCGAAGTTCATATCCATGCGGAGGCCAGCCTTGTCAAGAGCATCTTTAGATAACTGCTTGACTTTCTCAACCGTGCCAGGGCGGCACTTGACCCAGTAAATACTATTATTCGGACTAAATATGAAGATTCCAGGATCAGGGTCCAAGCCCCCTGTCACATTATGATTGAAGTCGGACATGCGGCAATCTACGACACCTGTGATCCTATAGGTGTGGTCTTGATAAACCTCCTCTTGTGCTCCCTGATCGTTATACTGGAAATAATGAAACATTACAGAAATCTGATCCCCTAATTCAAGATGATAACGCTTAAGGAAGTCTGGATCTGCCACTGCTTCGTCTTCTTGGCGAGCCCATTCACCGGAGAGCAAAGGGATACTGAGGAATTCGAACTGCTGCTGATTCATATGCACAAACGAAATCATGAGTGTATCGCCTCGCTCGTCGATCATATACTCTTTCCAACCACCCATGAATGGAGAGTAATTGATACTTGTGGCGAAACGCTCGACATCGGGCGAAGCATTAAGCTCGGCATCGAGTGCACTCCCGAACTCGTCGTTTTCTCCGCGAGAGATTACGAATAGCAGGATGTTCTCTTTGTCAGACTTTGTGAATTGTGGCAAGGTAGATTGCTGGTTCTGCCCCAGCTGCAGATAGACAGCAGCCAGAATCGTTATGAAGAAACAGCCAACTACCAGCTGCCAGCATAGCAGGATGTTGCGCAGAATATGGCGGCTCGGACGAGCACCTGTTGAGGTTTTCATGGCCTCCTGCAAAGAGTCGCGACGGATGCGAGCCACGGCCAGCCATGCTACCACAAGACCGATGACGAGCAGGATGGCGATGTGCTCCAGATCCTGCACTAGCATCAGATGTGTATCAAAGGTGATGAGGTTGCTGTTCACGTTGAACTGAAGCAACGGAGCCACAATATCAACGATGAGGAGTGAGGCAAGACCCACCAGAAACATAGTGATGACTACCTGTGTGCTGACCATGAGCCAGAGATGCCACGTGTGAGCACCATGTGCACGACGGAGTACATACTCCCTGCGGCGCATCATAATATTGCTGAGTAACAGATGGAAGAAGTTGCTGAGCGCCGAAAGCAGGATCAGCAAGCCTGGCAGCATGATGATGAGCGAGACAAGGGAAAAACCAAACCAGAGACCAGCCTTGCCACCCATGGCTTCCTCGCAGAGTGGAGTGATGACGGCAGGCTTGGAGGCTTTGATTACTTCGCCATGAAAATAATCCGTGGAGTGTGAGAGCCCTAACTGATTGATAGCAGTTTTCAGCTGCTCGCGGCTGTACCCCTCTTTGGCCATAACGTAATACGTTCCCCAGAGGTTTCTTTGTTTGATATCGTTGAACAAATATCCGCCAATATTGTACATAAAGGCAATCGTATTGTTCTGGGGGAGATCTTCGACTACGGCACGAACGGTGTAGTTGAACCCGCTGCTGAGCAACGACTGACCGATGGCTTCTTCAGCCGAGCCAAAACAGCGCTTGGCGCAGCTCTCGCACATCGCGAAGCTATTTTCTGACTGAAGGACATCGTTCCACGAACCAGCAATGAGCCTTGGATTGAACATGTGGTGGAACGTTGTATCTGCCGTGATGGTATGGGTGCGCAAATCGCGGTAATCTTCTCCATATAGGAAGTAGGCGTACTGTTCGTCCATCAACTGGCAGATAGATTCTACCTCTGGGAGGTTCTTGATTTGCTCCAGTTCCTCCGCATTCATGTCCAATGTATTACGCAAGTAGTCTGAGCTGGTGAGATAAACCATGCGATCATGATTGGCGGCCCACTCGTCAGGAGAGGTCAGCGCATGCACAAAGTAGGCGAACAGACCGAAGCAGAAGAACGCGACGGCAAGGCCTACGATGGAGAACAGCGACTGGAACTTGTTGCGCTGCAGGTTGCGGAAGGCTAAAGTTATATAATGCTTGAGCATAAAAACTGATTGTTTTGTTTTCGTGGTGCAAAGATAACACATTATATATTATTATCAGGCAAGGAAAGTGCAAAAAGCATATTTTAAGGCTCAAAGTGTCCAAAAATTTGACACTATAAATTTGCTCATCCTGTCATTTCTTTATTTTCCCTTTTCCTTTTTACTTTAATATCACCACCTCCGTATCTCCCAGCTTCTCATACCCCGTCGTGATTACGCGGTCGCCAGCGCTGAGACCTTCAATGATCTCGTATTGCGATGGGTTCTGACGGCCAATGCTGATAGGAGTCTTGATGGCTTTCTTGCCAGAAGCATCGAGCTTATAGATCCATTGGCCACCGGTGCTCTGGTAGAAGTCACCACGAGGGATGACGAGTGCCTCTTCGGCCTTACCGAGCTCGATCTGCACGCGATAGGACTTGCCGACGCGGATGTTCGATGGACGTTCTTGCTCAAAGACGAGATCAACGTCGAACGAGCGGTTGCGAACCTCAGGTACAACCTTAGTGATGTGCAATGGGAACTGCTCGCCTTGATACTTGATGTTGGCAGGAAGGCCCGAGGCTATGCGGTCAATATAATATTCGTTGAGCGAAGCATGTACCTTATAATCCGTAAGGACTTTGATCTCGGCTATCTGTTCGCCAGCACCGACGCGCTGACCGAGGGTGGCAGAGATGTAGCTGAGCTGACCATCGCAGGGAGCCAGCACGACGAGATCCTCCAGTCGGTCACACGAGCGACGGTACTTCTTCTGTTCGCGCTCCATGTCACGCGCCATGATCTGGCCACGGAGCACGGCCGAAGCCGAGTCGTTGCGGAGCGAGAGCATGTCGAGCTCAGTTCGCTGCTGCTGATATCGATATTCATCCTCAGCCACTTCCAGCTGCGCCTTGCTCTTGATGCCCATGCTGTGCTCCTCTCGGTCGAGGATGATGTTCTTGTCGAGCCGCTGCTTCTCATAGCGCGTCTGCAACGCCTGTTTCTGGAGCTGCAGACGAAGCTTCTCCTGCTCGATCTTCTGCTCCTCGTAGGCCGTATGCTGACGAGCCAGGTCATCGCGCTGATCTTCGATGGCACGCTCCAGCTCAGGATTGCTCAATACGAGGATAGTATCGCCATGATGGATGGTCTGGCCATCCTCAGCCATGATGCGAAGTACGCTGCCCGACTCACGGGTATTGACCCTCAGCGTGCGGATCGGCTGTACAAGACCTTCCACATCGACGTACTCAAGGAATGGAGCGGTCTTGGCTTCTCCGATCTTTACCTCATCTTCGTCGATGCGCAGACGTGAAGGACCTAAGGAGAGCGACACGGCGTAAATGATGAGTGCGAGGATGCCGATGCTACATATTATATAATATTTATAGCGGAGGTACCAGGGTTTCTGTTCTAATATTCTATCCATAGCAATTAAAGATTATTTGGCAAAGCCCATGTAATTGGAACATTGAGTGAGAAATCATATCCTGTCATAGAGCGAAGTCCATAATAGAGCGACCAGTAAGTCGAGAGGCTCTGTATGTAGCTGCGTCGAGCCGAGTCTTTTTCGCTGATGGCGCTATTGAGGTCGAGGATGGTGCTTTTGCCTAAGACGTAGAGCCTTCGTGCGACTTCATAACGTCGTTCTGCAGTCTTGTCGGCTTGGCTGGCTACCGCCACGCGGCGTGATTGCAGGTTGAACTGTTGTACCATCCGGGTGACATTCTGCTCAAAGCTCTTCATTCCCTGTTCAGCATGGATATCGGCCAGATCGACATTCGATTGAGCAACACGTCTGCGGCCTTTTCCGCGTCCCCAATCCAAAATGGGGATAGAGACAGAGACCGAAGCATATTGCATATCTGTAGGATTGCGATAGGCATCGTGTAGTTCCTGACCTGTCTGCGAGAGTCCGAACTGCAGATAGAGGTCGGCCTTCAATCCGGTACTCGCCCGGGTGTATGCCAGATTCTGACGGCTTTCCAGCTGCGCTCTTCTGTAATAATCAGGATCAGGACTGTTTTGCAATGCCAGTTCTAGAGCTTCGGCCAGAGGAACTTCCATTTGTGGCACCTTGTCATCAGTTATAACAGAAAGTTGTGTGGAAACTGGGAGATTCAGGAAGTTCCGCAAAGCCTCTGCCGCAGCTTGCAGGCTAACATCCGCATCCAGCAGGTTGTTTTCTTCGCGCAATTTATTTAATTGCAGTTGCAGCATCTCGTTTTCGGTGATAGTGCCGATGTTGTACCGACCCTCGGCATAGCGACAAAGCGTATCCGCTGAAGCCAGATTACTGCGCGCGATATCCACGTTGGTTTGAGCCGTTGCCAATGCGAAGAAGTAGTTGCTTGCCTGCGAGGCTACCAGTTCCATCGTCTCATTGTATTGCTTCTGCGCCTCTTGCCAGCGGAGCGGTTCGATGCGACGATTCCATTTCAGTTCATTGTAACCAAGCAAACTCTGCTGATAACCGATAGAGATGGGTTGCGAGCGATAGGATGTCCTGCCGTCGCCCTCAATCTGGTCATTACACATCAACGAACTGTTGATAAAGAGGCTACCACCCGTCAGCGGAATATTCTGTGTGATCTGTAGCGACACGTCACTGTTCACCTGACTCACGTGCACAAAACTATTGGTGCCATCGGGTTGTATGACACGCTCAATGCCACGGTTAAACTCCGGCGAAGTGGTCAGTGTCACCGATGGCTTGTAGTTAGCCAGATAATACCGATAAGTCCAATAAGCACTCTGCAAGCTATGCTGTGCAGCCACCGCCACAGGAGATTGTTGCTGCGCCATCTGGATGGTTTGTTCCAGCGAGAGTTGCAGAGTCTCTTGTGCAATGCTGCTGAACATCGCTGCGACACCAAGGGCTATGAGTACAATCTTTTTCATTTCATTTGTATTGGTGCTGCAAAGATGAGTCATTATTATATTCATAGGCCACAAATAGCCATAAATCGACTTTTTGCATCCAAAAGTGTCCATTTTTTTGACACGGCATTGTATTTCTTTTTCACAAATCCTTGGGACATCACAAAGCCCATGCAAGGAGCAAGACAGCTGGTCATATTCGACCAATTAGGGAAAAACTTCGAATAATTGGGCGATTCCCTCATAATAGTGTGAAATATTTGCGAATAATCCCTCATAATAATGTAATGACTATGAAGAGAGAAATATATATCAGCTTGAAAAATTGTAAGATGTTGGACAATAGGAATGAGAAAAAAGGTGCATAGAGCGAATCTATACACCTTATTTTTTTCTTGAATGAAGTGAGTACCTTCTTATCGACGGAGACCGAGTTCCTTAACGATAGCACGGTAACGGTTGATGTCCTTCTTTGCGAGGTAGTCGAGCATGCGACGACGCTTACCTACGAGCATCTTCATAGAACGGCTTGTAGCGTAATCCTTGTGGTTTGCGCGGAGGTGCTCAGTAAGGTGAGCGATGCGGAAAGAGAACAATGCGATCTGAGCCTCTGGAGAACCAGTGTCAGTAGCATCCTTACCATACTTTGCGAAGATTTCTTCCTTCTTAGTTGAATCCAAGTACATAGTTGTAATGTAGTTAAAATGTTAATAATAGAGGTCGAGCTGGAAACTCTTCCAAATTAAGTCGATGGGTCAGAGCCGAAACCCTTGCCATTCTATCTTTTTGATTGTTAGACCAAAAAAGCGACGCAAAGTTATAGCATATTTTACAAATTGCCAAACTTTCGGATGATTATTTGTTGTTTTTTATCTCATTTTTTGTTATTTTGTCAAATATAGATTATCTTTGCAGCGTATTTATATGCGAAATATGGCAAACAACTTGAAATATGCAGATGCAATGAAGGAGCTCGAACAGATCGTGTCGAAGCTCCAAAATCCCAATTGTGACGTTGACGAATTATGCAGCCTCACCGCCAAGGCCATCGAGCTGCTCAACTTCTGTAAGGCAAAGCTCACCAAGGTCGATGAGGATCTTGTCAAGTTGCTCGAGAATATCGAATAAGTTAATAAAGCAATATAGAAATGGAAAAACCTGTAGTAGTTAGATTTGCACCATCGCCGACTGGACCTCTCCACATTGGAGGTGTGCGCACATGTCTTTACAATTATCTCTTTGCACGCCAGCATGGTGGCAAGCTGCTGTTCCGTATCGAGGACACCGACAGCCAGCGTTTTGTGCCGGGTGCAGAACAGTATATCCTTGATTCGTTCAAGTGGCTCGGTATTGAATTCGACGAAGGCGTAGGCTTCGGCGGTGAGCATGGTCCATATCGCCAGAGTGAGCGCCGCGACATCTACAAGAAATATGTGAAGGTGCTGCTCGACAGTGGCAAGGCTTATTATGCATTCGACACCAAGGAAGAACTCGATGCCGCACGTGCCGCTACTCCTAACTTCCAGTATGACGCTTCGACTCGCGGCAATATGCGCAACAGCATCAGCCTCGGCATGGAAGAGGCTCAGCGCCTCATCGACAATGGCGAGAACTATGTGGTGCGTTTCCGCATTGAGCCAGGCGAAGAGGTTCTGGTCAATGACCTTATCCGTGGCGAAGTGCGCATCAACTCAAGCATCCTCGACGATAAGGTGCTCTACAAGAGCGCCGACGAGCTGCCTACCTATCACATGGCCAACATTGTAGATGACCACCTCATGGAGGTCACTCACGTGATCCGTGGCGAGGAGTGGCTGCCATCGTCACCGCTGCACGTCCTCCTCTATCGTGCTTTCGGCTGGGAGGCTCCACAGTTTGCTCATCTGCCTCTGCTCCTTGCACCAGAAGGCAACGGTAAGCTCTCGAAGCGCGATGGCGACAAGTATGGCTTCCCTGTGTTCCCATTGCTGTGGAACGTGCCAGGCACCGACACAACCTATTCTGGCTATCGCGAGTGCGGCTATCTGCCTGAAGCAGTGGTCAACTTCCTTGCATTGCTCGGCTGGAATCCTGGCAACGATCAGGATTTCATGACAATGGACGAGATGATCCGCCTCTTCGACCTAGCCAAGTGCTCGAAGAATGGCGCACACTTCGACATCAAGCGACTCCTCTGGTTCAACCACCATTATCTGCAGGAGTGCGATGAGCAGATTCTTGTTGATACACTCAAGGCTCAGATTGCTGAGCATGGTGCTGATGCCAAGAGCGATGAGTATGTCAAGACCGTGGTGCAGATGATGAAGGAGCGTATCAACCTTCCACAGGAACTGTGGGAGCAGTGTAACTTCTTCTTTGCCGCACCTACAGAGTTTGACGAGAAGTCGCTCAAGAAGTGGTGGAAGCCTGAGGCTCCAAAGTATGTATCGGAACTCTGCGATTTCCTTGAGGCACAGAATGATTGGACTGGCGAGACCCTTGAGCCAAAGGTAATGGAATGGATTGCAAGCAAGGATTACAAGACTGGTGCAGTGATGAATGCCTTCCGCGTTACACTTGTAGGTGCAGCACGTGGTCCACAGATCTTTGCCATCACCGATATGCTTGGTCGTGAGGAGTCATTGCGCCGTGCACGTAAGGCCGTAGAAACACTGTAAACGATGAATCTACTGTATAACATAGCAATTGACACCTACGTCAGGGGCATTAAGATTGCGGCTTCGGTGGGCAAGCAGAAGGCCATGCAGATGGAGATGGGACGCGACCAATGGGCCGAGGTTCTTGCCGAAAAGATGGCTGAACTCAGGAAGTTCTGTCCGAATCCACGCATCATCTGGTTTCATGCAGCCAGCCTTGGCGAATTCGAACAGGGACGTCCGCTCATCGAGCAGCTCCGCGAGAAATATCCTGAATACAAGATTCTGCTCACCTTCTTCAGCCCGTCGGGTTATGAGGTGAGAAAGAACTACAAGGGTGCCGATATCATCTGCTATCTGCCTTATGATAAGAAGTCGGAGGCAATGAAGTTTATAGATATTGTCAAGCCCGATAAGGTGTTCTTCGTGAAGTATGAGTTCTGGGGCAACATGCTCGAGGAACTGAACCGACGCAATATTCCTGTCTATCTCATCAGCGGCATTTTCCGCGAGAAGCAGGTGTTCTTCAAATGGTATGGAGGTGTGATGCGTCCTGTGCTTCATATGTTCCAGCATCTCTTTGTCCAGGACGAAAAGTCGAAGGCATTGCTCAATAGCATTAATATTAATAATGTAACCATCTGTGGCGACACTCGTTTCGACCGTGTGCTCTCCATTCAGCAGCAGGCCAAGCAATACCAGTGGACAGCCGACTTCCGCTCAACGTCCGACTTCATCCTCGTGGCAGGTTCGTCGTGGCCAAAGGATGAGGAGATATTGCTTGAGCACTTCAACGCGCATCCAGAGATGAAGCTCATCATAGCGCCTCACGAGATACACGAGGAGCATGTGCAGAGCATCATCGCCAGACTCAAGCGCCCATTTATGCGCTATTCTCAGCTCGATGAGAGCAAGGTGAAGAATGTCGATTGCATCATCATCGACGCCATTGGTTTCCTGAGCAGCATATATCGCTATGGTGACGTGGCTTATATCGGCGGAGGCTTTGGCGTAGGCATTCACAATACACTCGAAGCCGCTGTCTATGGCATTCCAGTGATCTTCGGTCCTAACCATCAGGCATTCCGCGAGGCATTGGGCTTGCTCGCCGAGGGCGGAGGTTTCACTATCGGTGATGCAGTTGGTTACGATGCCATCATGAAGACTTTCATGACCGATAGCAAAACCCTGAAAGAGGCTGGAATAAAGGCTGGAGCCTATGTGAAGGACAATAGCGGAGCGAGCGACTCAATATTCAGCGCAGTATTTTCATAGGATAACAACACCTTTTCCGACCAAAATATGTATAGCCATTTCTGACAATCGCATCAGAAGTGGCTATTATTTGCTACTAATCATAGACCATTTGCAAGATATAATTTGCAAAGAATATCAATAATGCAACCGATTGAACGATTTTGGAGGTCGAATGATTGTGGAATTAGAAAAGTGATATAACTTTGCGGTGTCGGAACAAAAACCGGACATATATATAAAGTAATTATTTTCTAATCCAAAGTTCAAAAGTGGCTATGCCACAGTTAGTTATTTTAAGGTATTGTAATAAATTATGGTTATGAAAAATTTTGGAAAGGTATTAAAGAAGGGTGTTAAAAAGGGTGTAATGTTCTATCTTGAGGGCATGAACCGCACCAGCGCAATGTATGTGGCAAAAAATAACACATTGAATTTGCGTTAATTGAAAAGTTCTTCGGAACTTTTGTTTGAGTTAATAAATCATCAATATCGTAGAGAGTTGGGTAGTCCGGTCGCCAACTCTCTACTTTTTTTATGCGATTTTGACCATCGAATCGAAATTATTGTTATCTTTGCACAGATTTTAATAAACTTTTAACCTTTCAAACGATGAGAAAAATCTATCTTTTTCTTATGCTCATGCTGCCTATAATGGCAATGGCACAGACGCGCGTCACAATCTTCGGTGACAGTTATTCTACATTCGAGGGTTCTATTCCTTCGACGCACGAACCATGGTATGCTCCAGAAGGAAGCACATGGGAGAAGAAGAACAATGATGTCAAGAAGGTCGAACAGACGTGGTGGTATCAGGTGATAGAGCGCATGGGCTGGCAACTTGAAACCAACAACTCGTGGAGCGGCTCGACCGTAGGCTATTTCGGTTATCAGAATGAGAATTATCAGCCACGTTCGTTCAACACTCGCGTGGCGTATCTTGGTGAGCCCGATATCATCTTCTGCCTTGCTGGAACCAACGACAGCTGGACAGGCGAGAACCCAGGCGAATATAAGTATGCTAACTGGACAGAAAACGATATGTGGTACTTCCGCCCTGCATTGGCACGACTGCTGAGCACTATGAAGCAGAACTATCCGCTGGCAAAGATCTTTTTTATTTTGAATACCCAGCTAAAAGACTGGACCACCGAGTCTGTACATGTGGTCTGCAAACATTATGACGTGCCTTGCATTGACCTTCACGACATCGACAAGCAGGATGGACATCCTTCACAGGTGGGCATGAAGGCTATTGCCGATCAGGTGATAGAATTTGTCAAGAACGAGGCTGCCAAATAATATAAGGTTAGTCCCTGCCACACCTTCACATCTTTAATATTTGAAGCTTGAACCGCCGACAAACTCTCGCATGATAGATGTTGGCGGTATTTCTTTGTCCTGGATAGGAGTGAAGTAGTGAATGAATTTCAGGAGGCGGTGAGCCTCGGCATATTCGGGACAGTTTCTTGGGACAGAGGCGAGGATTGGCTCGGCATGATTGCGCAAGACGGCAAACTCAATGTTGAGGGCAGAATTGAACATCACGTCGGCATTCTCCTGGTAAGGATAGATCCATTTCTCTTCGCCCTCGCACACTGATGGCCATTGGCTGATGGTTTCGCGAGCTGTGAATGCTCCCTTGTTGAAGTCGCGGATGATACGACGTAGCAGACGGTTGTCTCGCGTAGGAATCCAGTTGTGGTCGTCGAGCGAGATAGCAGTGAGCGTCGAGGTATAGATCTTGTATTTGTACTGGTCGGGAATCTGAGCTGTGAGCATTGGGTTGAGAGCATGGATGCCTTCTATGAGCAATATTTTGCCCTCGCCGAGCTGCAGTTTCTTGCCATTGTATTCGCGCTTGCCTGTGGTGAAGTTGTATTCGGGTATCTCGACCTTCTTGCCTTCGAGCAAAGCCTTGAGGTCGCGCTCCATGGTGGCATTATCGACAGCCTTGATGTTCTCGAAGTCGTATCGTCCGTCGGGGAACTTTGGCGTATCGACACGATTGACGAAGTAGTCGTCGGTCGAGAACGAGATAGGGCGGATTCCGCACGCCTTGAGTTGAATCGACAGTCGTTTGCAGAAAGTGGTCTTTCCGCTCGACGACGGACCTGTGATGAGCACGATGCGCACAGGATGCTCGGGGTCGCGATAGCGGCGGTCGATCTCTTCGGCAATCTTCACTATCTTCTTCTCCTGAAGAGCCTCACTAACCTGAATCAGTTCGCTTGCCTGACCATTGATACAGGCACGGTTGACAGCTCCCACATTGTGCAGACCCATGATCACGTTCCAGCGCACAGCCTCGGCAAACAGTTCGAAAGTCTTTGGCTGAGGTGTGCGAGGGGCAAGCTTTGTCGGATCTTTACGGTCGGGCACACGCAACAACATACCATCGTTGTATATCTCTATGCCGAAGACCTTGAGATAGCCGGCAGAAGGAACCAGAGCGCCATAGTAATAGTCGATGGTGTCGCCAAGAGTATAGTAGTCGGAATAGAGTTGTCCGCAGGTCTCAAGCAGACGCACCTTGTCGATGAACCCACGGTCGCGGAAGATCTTGACGGCCTCTTCAGTCAAAGCCTCTGTGCGGCGGAAAGGCATATCCTTGTCGATGAT
>SAMEA3663299__coassemble_323_pt1 | contig 24220 bp, 12 predicted proteins | sample SAMEA3663299__metabat2_low_PE_005 | metagenome-assembled genome bin SAMEA3663299 (sample SAMEA3663299) | pig gut metagenome | biome: pig gut; feature: pig-associated habitat; material: faeces | place: China | collected 2013
AGGATAGGTGGTAGCCATAGCTTCGAGCGACGGATCCTGGAAGATGACATAAGGAGGCAGGTTGAGACGCTTAGCCACTTCCTTGCGCAGATCCTTGAGCATACCATAGAGAGCCTCGTCGGCAGCAGCCGAAGCGCCATTGCCCTTGAGTTCTACTTCGTCGGCATCTTCTTCGTCGTCCGACTCTACTACTATATTGAACGACTTGGGGTTAGACAGGAATCGCTTACCGGCAGCTGTTACCTTGATCAAGCCGTATGACTCAATCTCGCGGTTGAGATACTTTGCCACCAAAGCCTGACGGATCACACTATGCCAAAGGTCGGCTGGCTCATCGTTGCCAGTACCGAAACATTCGAGCTGGTCGTGTTTGTTGAATGCCACCTCGTCAGTCTTGATACCCTCCATAACCGTCACGATGTAGTCTTGCTTGCATTTCTCTTTTAGCTGCAAAACAGTCTCGAGCACGGCACATAGCAATTCTTTTGCCTCGATGTGTTTCTTTGGCTTACGGCAGTTGTCGCAGTTGCCACATTCTTCTTCCTTATAGTCTTCTCCGAAATAGTGGAGGAGAGCCTTGCGTCGGCACATGCTTGTTTCGGCATAAGCCTGAGTCTCGCGCAGGAGCAACTTGCCAATTTCCTTTTCCGAATCGACCTTGTTTTGCATGAACTTCTCGAGTTTGAAAAGGTCTTTGTCGCTATAGAAAGAGATACATTCTCCTTCGCCACCGTCGCGGCCGGCTCGACCTGTCTCCTGATAATAGCCTTCGAGACTCTTTGGCATATCATAATGAATTACATAACGCACATCAGGTTTGTCGATGCCCATGCCGAATGCGATGGTTGCCACTATCACATCGACACGTTCCATGAGGAAGTCATCCTGATATTGCGTACGGGTGTCGCTGTCCATACCTGCATGATACGGACGGCACGAGATATTGTTGGCAACCAGAACCTCGGCAAGTTCCTCGACTTTCTTGCGGCTCAGGCAATAGATGATGCCCGATTTGCCAGAATGTTGCTTGATATATTTAATAATGTCTCGATCGATATTGTCTGTCTTATGGCGTACTTCATAATAAAGGTTCGGACGGTTGAACGAAGACTTGAAAGTAGAAGCCTTCTGGATTCCGAGATTCTTCATGATATCGTGTTGCACCTTGACAGTTGCCGTTGCAGTGAGAGCAATGACAGGACGTTGTCCAATCTTGTTTATTACAGGACGGATATTTCGGTATTCAGGACGGAAATCGTGCCCCCATTCCGAGATGCAATGAGCCTCGTCGATTGCAAAGAACGACACCTTGATAGAACTGAGGAACTCGATGTTTTCAGGCTTGTTGAGAGACTCTGGCGCTACATACAGAAGCTTAGTCTTGCCCGAAACAATATCGGCCTTGACTTGGTCGATAGCCGTCTTGGTGAGTGAAGAATTAATGAAATGAGCCACATTGTCATCTTCGCTGAAGTTACGCATTGCATCTACCTGATTTTTCATCAGGGCTATCAGAGGCGATATGACTATGGCTGTACCCTCCATCAACAACGATGGAAGCTGATAACACAAGGATTTGCCGCCACCGGTAGGCATGAGCACAAATGTGTCGTTGCCATCCATGAGGTTGCGTATGATAGCTTCTTGATTGCCTTTAAAATTGTCAAAACCGAAATGTAGTTTTAAACTCTGTTGCAAATTTTTATCTGCCATTGTTTCAATATTGCTTTGCTTGCATTTATTTTTATATGGCAAATATATATATTGTTTTATTTATCTCCAAATAAAAATTACAAAAAAAATGATTTTAAAAATAAAAAACCGCAAAATCACTTACAATTCTGCGGTATCACTATCAAACGATGATGTTATTTGATGTTTTCGAGTTGTTCAGAAGCCTCCATCCATTGTTCGGTCACGCTTTCGAGTTCCGATCGCAATTCGCTGTGGCGTACATATAGCGTATGGTCGTAACTGCCTTCTGGATCTATCATCTTCTGCTCAATCTCTGCAATCTTCTGCTCGAGTTTTGCTATTTTTTCTTCGGCATATTTCACCGTTTTCTCAAGCTGGTTTCTACGTCGTTTGAGTTCTTTCTGTTCCTCGAAGTTCTTTGCTTCAGCAGGCACATTGTTAATAGAAACCTCTGGCGAATTGCGTTTGCCATCTGAGGGTCTGTCTTTCTTTTCAAGTTCCTGCAGTGAGTCGAGGTTCTTTTTTTCGAGATAATCGTATATGCCACCAAGGTGTTCCTGTACACGTTGCTTTCCGAACTCATATACCTTGGTTACCAATCCGTCGAGGAAGTCTCGGTCGTGACTGACGATGATGGCTGTGCCGTCGAAAGCCTTAATGGCATCTTTGAGCACTTGTTTGCTCGAAATGTCAAGATGGTTGGTCGGCTCATCAAGAATGAGCAGATTGACGGTTTCGAGCAGAAGACGTATCATCGCCAATCGGCTTCGCTCGCCACCCGACAATACCTTCACTTTCTTGTCGATGTTATCGCCACCAAACATGAATGCTCCGAGAATGTCCTTGATGCGTGTGCGAATGTCGCCCACTGCCACACGGTCGATGGTGTCGAATACGGTCAATTCCTCGTCGAGAAGCTGAGCCTGATTCTGGGCAAAATAGCCAATCTTGACACCATGCCCGATTTTTAATATACCGTTATATGGTATCTGGTCCATTATACATTTCACCAATGTTGACTTTCCCTCACCATTGCGACCGACAAATGCAACTTTCTCGCCTCGACGTATCATAAATTCTACATCTTTGAAGATAAGATGGTCGCCATACGACTTTTCGACACCTTCGCATATCACGGGGAAGTCGCCCGATCGAGGTGCTGGAGGGAATTTGAGGTTAAGGCGAGAGTTATCGACTTCGTCTATCTCGATAGGCACAATCTTTTCAAGTTGTTTGATGCGGCTTTGCACCTGTATCGCTTTGGTAGCCTGATAGCGGAATCGTTCGATAAATTCACGTGTCTCTTCAATCATCTTCTGCTGATTTTCGTAAGCACGACGCTGTTGTTCAATTCGTTCGGCATGTAGCACCACATACCGGCTGTAATTCACATTGTAGTCGTGGATTGTACCGCATGCTATCTCGATAGTCCTGTTTGTCACATTGTCGAGAAAAGCTCGGTCGTGACTGATCAGCAAGACCGTAGAGCTGCTCGTGGTCAAGAATTTTTCGAGCCATTGTATTGACTCGATGTCGAGGTGGTTGGTTGGCTCGTCAAGAAGCAGAAGGTCAGGACGTTGCAAAAGAATCTTGGCAAGTTCGATACGCATACGCCAACCACCCGAGAATTCGCTCGTTGTGCGATCGAAATCTTTGCGTTCGAAACCGAGACCGAGCAAAGTCTTTTCTATCTCTGCATCACGGTTGTTTGAATTGATCATTGAGAGCTGTTCGTTGAGATTGGTCATCTCTTCAATCAGCTCCTGATATTCGGCACTTTCATAGTCAGTTCGGTCGGCAAGCTGCTGGTTCAGGCTGTCGAGGTGCTGTTCGAGTGTGATAGTATCGGAAAACGCTTTTTCAGTCTCCTGTCTAACAGTCAGCGAGTCGCTAAGCACCATGACCTGAGGAAGATAACCTATTGACAGATCTTTAGGTTTGCTGACACGTCCGCTGGTAGGTTGTTGCAAACCTGCAATGATTTTGAGCATAGTGCTTTTGCCCGCACCATTTTTACCGACAAGAGCAATGCGATCATGACTGTTTATTACATAAGAAACATCGGTGAAAAGAGGTTTGACACCAAATTCCACCGACAGTTTATCAATTAAAATCATATCTTGAGAAACAATTCATAATCATTATTTCGACATAGCCGAGAGGAGAAGCTCTTCGTTGTTTTCTGTACGTGAGAGCAGCTTCGACAATTCCTCCATTGCCTCGACTGAAGTATGTTCGGCGAGGTGTCGGCGAAGGATCCACATACGACGAGATATTGCATCGTCGAGGAGAAGGTCGTCGCGACGTGTGCTTGAAGCCAGCAGATCGACGGCAGGGAAGATGCGCTTGTTGGCAATCTTTCGGTCGAGCACCAGTTCCATGTTGCCTGTGCCCTTGAACTCCTCGAAGATAACCTCGTCCATCTTTGATCCTGTTTCGATGAGAGCTGTTGCGATGATGGTGAGAGAACCTCCATTCTCGATGTTTCTTGCTGCACCAAAGAAACGTTTTGGTTTCTGGAGAGCGTTGGCCTCTACACCACCTGAAAGAACTTTTCCCGACGAAGGCGAAACGGTGTTGTATGCGCGGGCAAGACGAGTGATAGAGTCGAGAAGAATCACTACATCATGTCCACATTCTGTCAGACGCTTAGCTTTCTCAATTACCATATCAGCCACCTTGACATGGCGATCGGCTGGTTCGTCGAACGTAGATGCGATGACTTCTGCATTAACACTTCGTTGCATGTCGGTTACTTCCTCTGGACGTTCGTCGATGAGCAGAATGATCATATAGACTTCTGGATGATTGTAGCTGATGGCATTAGCTATCTCTTTGAGCAATACTGTCTTACCGGCTTTTGGAGGAGCCACAATTAACGCTCGTTGTCCCTTGCCGATAGGTGCAAACATATCTATGACACGGCAAGAATGGCTGTCGTTATGACCCTTGCATAATTTGAATTTCTCGTCAGGGAAGAGAGGTGTGAGATGTTCGAACGATATACGGTCGCGCACGAACTCCACAGTACGGCCGTTGATACTTGTAATGTCAACAAGAGGATAGTTGTGTTCACCAGCGTGAGGTGGACGGATAGGACCCTCGATCACATCACCCTGCTTGAGGTTATTCTGTTTGATCTGCTGCTGAGACACATAGATGTCATCAGGAGAGGCAAAATAATTGTAATCGCTCGAACGGAGGAAGCCAAATCCATCAGGCATTATTTCCAAAACGCCACATGCAGTCAGTACACCATCAAATTCTTCTGGCTTTGCTCCATAGTCTTCAGCAAGGATATCTTCGTATTCTTCTTCTGTATCTGCATCTGCAGTGTTTGTCTCTACTATCTTCTGAGGTTCAGTCTCAACAACCGGTTTGGTTTCGACAGGTGCAGGGGTATTCTGTTGATTATTATTGTTTTTTGATTTATTTTTCTTCTGCCTATTCTGCTTTTCTTTTTTATAATTGTTGCGGCTCGATGAGTTATTGCCAAAGAGGTCGGCAAAAGCGTTCTTGTTCTGCTCAATAAGTTGTTGAGTAGCATAGATGTCGTCTTCAGGATATGCTGGCTGAGCAGCCTCTTCGACAACTGGCTCTTCATAATAATCATCCTCTGCTGGTTCAAGTCCTTCTTCGGCAGGATAGTATGGCATATCCTGGTAAGCCATTTCTTCTTCAGGATAATAATCATTATACCCTTCGTTTAAAGCCTCATCAGGCTGATTGTTGTCGGCAGGTTGTTCATCTGTGTTGTTCTGCTCCACAACATCTTCATCTCCTTCTTCTGTAGGAGATTGAGTTTGAATCAATGCCAAATCGCCATTTGATATTTTATTTTCTAAATCAGCCACATACGACAGATATTGTTCGGCATCCATGACAGCACGAGACTTACGTCCTCGACCACGGGGAGCCGAGACAACCTTCTCCAGTTCGGAGATACGTTCGAGAATCTGATGGATGAAGTGTTCTTGATCGTTGTGATCAGCGTTTCTTACCTTGATGTTATTTGCCAAATTGAGAAGCTCCATGACATCGATGGAGTTCAATGTTTCGAATGAAACCATAAAGAGTATTTGTTGTTATTTCCTACAATCTATTATACACACTTTTCAAGACAGAGATTGTGAGGACGAAAAGACAATAAAATATAATGTGATTTGCAAAACAGAAATAAGAGAATCATCAATGGTATATTAACTGCTTTGCGGTGCAAATATACGGATAATCTCGATTTTTACCAAATTTTTGGTTATTTTTTTTCAATTTTTTTCTTATTTTCTGTCATTTTTTTTCCAAAACAACAGTTCTTTTATTGTTTTGAAATCTTTTCGCACGATGAATCCTATGCCTTGTGTAGTCAAGGCATTGTTGATCGAGTAGTCTCGTTCGTTGTAATGGCTGTATGCTTTGGCACGCAGCGAACCGCTGGTATTGATTAGGAATTCGACATCGAAATCTCCGATAAACGAATTGGTATTGTTATGGAGACCCACACGGTTGGCAGGGTCGCGATAGCCGAGATTGCCATTCAGAATTAGTCGGTCGCCCCATAGGCGTGTCGATAGTGACAGATCCATCTCCATATCGGAGAAGTCACCCTTGTCGGAACGGAAGTTTGTGCCGAGGGTGAAGTTGTCGCTCACATGTCCGAGGAGATTGTTGAGCTGAGAGGTAAGCGAAGAACTGGCGAACGATGACAACTGCGAACCCGCATTGTTCTGTGAAGCCGTTGCATATTCAGGCGTATAGAATCGGTTGAAGAGCAGCAGATATAATACCTCGCGGTTGAGCATCTCTTGCGTGCCTATGAGATTATGCACCAGAGCCTGCACATCATCGCTTGTGTTCTTTACTTCGATGTCGAATTCAATCTGTGGCGAAGAGAGCTGTCCGGTGACAGCCAGCTTGCAATCAACTGGGAGGGTCGTTCGGTTCATGCTTGCCATAGTCGCAAAGCTTTCGTCAAGATCGCGCAGGTTGACCGATGGGATGCCATAGACGGCATTGATGTTCAGTTCTGCATTGCTGAAGTTTCCGGGGAAAGTAACTCGACTGCCATTCTGTATCTTGAACTCCTTGTTCATCAAGTCTCCTCTCATTGTGATGAGATAGTTGCCTGAAGTGATGTTGTATTCTCCTCCGATGGTGATGTCATGTCGAGGGTCATAGTGGAGCGAGATATTGCCTGTGCCTCGGCAGATGAGTCGGTCTTCTGCCAATGGATCCATCTGCACATACACCTGACAGTTTTCGGTAGCTTGTGCCTGAAGCGACAATTCTATATATGTGTCGTTGTCGGTATGATTGTCGAAAATGGCATTGACATCTGTATAGTCAAGACTCTCAGACTGTTCGAATGCCTTTTTATCGCGGAAAGTAAGGAAGTTATATCCATTGTCGGAATAGTGTTCTTCTCCAGGGGAGAGGTTGAAATACGACTTCTTCTCGGTACGCACACCCACATCTACGCGATGTTTGCCGTCGCCACCTCGCAACATAACTGTGCCTGAGGTATAGAGTTGTCCCCAATAAGTCTCATTATTGAAATGTGTTGGCTTATCAAAAAGCAGGAAGCCATTGCTACTGCTGGGCATATCTATTTGAACGTCATAGTTATACTTGAGCAGATATTTATGCTTTATTGAAGCATTTACATTGGCCATCTGCCCGAATTTGTCATATATCTTGACATTGTTCATTGATATGTGTCCATTTTCGAGCGATTCGTCGGCTGTGAGCATGAGACTGTCGCGCAGGTTAAATCGAGAGCCGACCAGATTATTGGTGAAAGAGGCGTCGAGATAAGGATTGCCCACGAGGTTCAAGCGGCGTGCAGGTCCAAAGAGACGCAGCTGACCGGTCATATTACCTCTGAAATCATGCAAGAATCGATTTAGCCAGTGGCTCAAGAAGTCGATACGCATGGTATTAGCGTCAAAGGTCAGGTCAAGCGAATCGATTTTTCCCCTTTTGACATAACCAGATATCCGCGAATGGTCTTCTCGATTGGCAGAAATGATATCTGCATCGAGTTCGATTAAGTCGCTTTTCAGATCATAGAATGCTTCAAGATGAGTATCGCCGATGACGCCAGATAGATAGCTGAAATCTTTTATGAATAGTTGATTAGTCTTGACATGAGCAACGCTGTCGGTCGAATAGACAATATCGCCTGTGCCGATTCCTCCAAATCGAAGATAGGTCTTGCCAAGCATATTAAACAGAGAGTCAAGTTCAAGATTCTCAATATGCAGCAGCAGATTATTATTACCTTCGGTAGATAATGTTCCCTCGGCATTGATTCGCTGTTCGTTGCAGCATAAATCAAACTTCTGGAGGTCGTAGGTATTATTATCGATCTTGGCAATCTTGATGCCATTGCATTCTATCAGCGAATCGTTGAGCTGGAACAGGCATGGCTTGACATCGATTGTCAAGGGCGACTGAGTGGAAGAGGCTTTGAGCAGAGTCGAGAATCGAGCCTTTGGAGAAATGAAGTCGAAACTGAGATTGTGTTTCAGATAGTCGCTTTCGGCTTCGGTAGTTAGCATTGTTTTTATTCTGTTGCCCGAATAATCAGCCTCTGCAATATTGATATAGGCATTTCTAATATGCTTATCCTCATTCAGTTCAACCACAAAATCCGACTCTTGTAATATCGCTATTGGCAATGACAATATCTCCGACAGTTGCTTTTCTTCATTGACAAAACCTTTGATGATTGCAGACGAATTTTCTTCGACGTATGTCACATCAAACAATGACGACTTGATGTTGGCTGTGTAAATGCTTTCTTCTTTTGTCGCATTAGCTGACAGGACTGGTATCAGAAGTTTGTTCTCGCTCTTGTTCAGCAGAAGAGAATCGAGAGTTATGGAGCCCCAAAACTTATTGTTATCGACTAAATGAACATCGGCTGTGATTGTCGAGATAATAAAATTCACATTGTCGAAGTTACTCAGTTTGGTGAGATTCAAGGTATAAGGTGAAAAATTGGCAACATGAGCTTTCAGTCGAGCAGTCTTGTCGGGATGAAAGCAATCCACTTGACCCTGAACATCCACGTTGCAAGAAGCATCGTCAACAGTCAGATGTCCTGTAAATCCTTTCTCGGTGAATTGTCCATCCACTGTGATAAGATCATAGTTGTGGTCTTTATATAGCAGATTTGAGATACTTGCATCTATATTGCAATCATACGGATTGTCGCTTTTGTATGAGCCTTGCGCTTTTGTGTCCAATATAGTCTTGCCTGATGTATTCAGAAACAAGGCATAGTCAAAGGCTTCGATGTCGCCCTCTGCCTTGGCATTGAAAGTCATATCATCGATCTGGCAGAGTTGCGTCGAAGCCAAGTCAGGGAGTTGGTCAATGTGCTTCAACAAGAGGTATTGCAGTCCATCGGTAGAAACATATCCTTCGCTGAGATTAACTTCGAACGACATAGGATGATGTTTTGATAAAGCATCTGCCAAAGAGCCTTCTGCCTTGATGTTCAGCATTGTTGGTACATTAACAACAAGATGCTCAATGTCGGCGTTGACTTGTTGGTTGGAATATGTAGCCTTGCCGCTAAGATTTATGTCGGCAAGATATTGGTGGTCTATTGTCTGCTGGCATTCAACAGTTAGGCCGTCCAGGGTGAGTTGTTCCTGTTGGGAGTCGAGAGAAAGCTGAGCCGACAATTTCTTTACGCTCAGTCCAGACTCTTCTTCGAAGGCAAGTCTCTTGATCTTGACATTCAGACCCTCATGCTTCGAACTCGATATCTTCAAATTCGAACTAATGTTGTTTAACTGTAGGTGGTTTGGGTCAATGATATATTTGTTTTGAGGCTTATGATAATTGTCAAACGACACCGAACCATTGCGCATCAGGATAGAGTTTATGCTGATGGCATCGAGTCTGCTGTTGTCGCTTTCTGAATTAGCGAGCAGATTGACGATGAATTTGTAGTTTGGGGCAGAGAGAGAGTCTTTCCGCGAGAGATTAATATCAAAGTCGATGAATTGAATTGAGTATATCTCCAGTCTCCTTTTCAAAAGTGGAAGAAGGTTGAACGATACCTTAGCTCGTCGGGCAAAGAGAAGTGTGTCTGCATCGAGGTCTTTGACAAGGAGTTGTTCGAGCACTATCTGGTTGAAGACATCCACTTCGGCATTATCCACTTGCACCTCTGTGCCAAGATAATTCGACAAATCTTCTGACAAGACGTTTTTGACTAAGTATCCACTTAGGTTGTAATGTGCCGCAACATACAGACATACGAAAACTAGCGACACAATGACTGCTATTGTGCGCAACGAGTTTTTGAATATCGATATTAGCGAACGCATATTTATTCTTTATAAATTAGATATTTCTGTCGCTTTTGACGATAGGCTGCAAGGTCTTCCTGCCAAGAGCTTCGGATTTCTGTCTGACTCTTTCCTTCGGTGATCAGTTTTCTCAGTTGGTCGGTTCCTGCCAGACGGTCGAAGAAACTCACCGATGTGATGAAGCCATTGCCCAATTGACGATGTGCATTGAGCAGATAGTCGAGACGAAAACCCGACAATCGTCCGATGTTCTTCAGATTTTCTCCATAGCAAGTCTTGCCATTTTGCAGTGGATACTCATTCGATGCCGAAGGGCGTGGAGTGAAGCAATAATCGCCCTTCATGTCAGGATGTCCATATATCTCAAATGGCCGACCAGTGCCTCTGCCCACACTCACTTGTGTTCCCTCGAACAAGCATAGACTCGGATACAGATTGATGGCATGAGCATTTGGCAGGTTAGGAGAAGGTGCTATCGGACAAGCGTATTCCTGTCCATGGCTCCATCCGCTGCATGGAACGACAATCAAAGGCTTGGCGATGGCAGCCCATTCTTCACCAACTATCATCTGTGCCAGTTCTCCAAGTGTGCAGCCATGAAGCAAAGGAATGGGGATTACGCCAACAAACGAACTGTATTTCATGTCAAGCACTGGGCCATCAATGGTGTCGTTGGGATTTGGCCGGTCGAGTATCATCAGCTGCTTGTCACACTCACTACATGCCTCGATCACGTTCTTCATGGTCGAGAGATAGGTGTAGAAACGCGCACCTACATCCTGAATGTCAAACACCACTATGTCAAGGTCCTGCAGCCACTCTGGCTGAGGCTTCCTTGTCTTGCCATAGAGGGAATATATCTTCAGTCCGGTCTTGGCATCATCGGTGGTCGAGATATGCTCTCCAGCACCTGCTGCACCATAATAGCCATGTTCGGGAGCCATAATGCAGCGCACATCTACACCTCTGTGCAGTAGCGAATCGGGGAGAAGCACAAGAACACCATCGGGCGAGGCAATGACGCTGGTCTGATTGACCACCAGCCCAACGCGCTTACCTTCGAGAATGGGCAGATATTCTTCAAGCCTGTCAGCGCCAGTGCGCACGGTTTGCCCACTCATTCTAAGGGGAATGAAGGCAAACATAAGGAAAAATGACCAAAAAATAGAAATATTTTTCATTTATTGTGTATGTCAAAAATAAAAGTGCTATTTTTGCAAGCGCAAATATAATTCAAATTATCGAATTGACAAATTATTCATCGCAAAAATGATAAATGCATTGCAAATCATAGATTATTTCTATCCAGAAGATTCGCCTTTGAAGACATTATTGCTCAGACATAGCAATCAAGTCAAGGACAAAGCTCTCGATATTTTGAGCCATATTCCTGAATTATCGGCCAAGGTGAATATTGAAACCGTAGTCAATGGCGCCCTTTTGCATGATGTGGGCATAAGGGAATGTAATGCTCCTGACATCCATTGTCACGGTACAAGACACTACATAGCCCATGGAACGATAGGTGCAGAGATGCTGAGAGATTATGGTCGGAACCACTGCCTGGATCTTGAAGCTATTGCGCGAATTTGCGAACGGCATACCGGTTGTGGTCTCACCGCTGCAGAGATTCGTCAGCAACGTCTCCCTATCCCCGAACAAGACTTTCTGCCCGAGACTCTGGAAGAGAAAATCGTGTGTCTTGCCGATAAGTTCTTCTCGAAATCGGGTAGTATGAAGGAAAAAGACATCGAGAAAGTTCGTAAGTCTATGATGAAACATGGAACTGCCACAATGGAACGTTTTGATGCAATGTGCGCACTTTTTCACATTTAATATTTGCTTATTTATTTAAATGTATTAATTTTGCGCGTGTCAAAAAGTATGAAAATGGAAAAACAAGATTATTATGAGGTATTGGGCGTGAGCAAAAACGCCACTGACGACGAAATTAAAAAAGCATATCGAAGACTGGCTGTCAAATATCATCCTGACAAAAATCCTGGTGACAAGACAGCTGAGGAGATGTTCAAGAAGGTCGCTGAGGCATACGAGGTGTTGAGCGACCCGCAGAGAAGACAGAACTATGACCAGTTTGGTTTCGATGGCCCTCAAGCGAGTGGCTTTGGGGGAGGTGGATTCAATCCTTTCGACATCTTCAACTCCTTCTTTGGTGGAAGTGGTGGCTTCTCGGGATTTGACGACGAAGGACCTCATTCGCGAGGAACGAATATCCGCGTGAGGGTGAAAGTCTCTCTTCAGGATATTGCCAATGGCGTAGAGAAACATATCAAGATCAAGAAATATGTAGAGTGTGAACACTGTTATGGCACTGGCGCCAAGGATGGAACTGCCTATGAGACTTGCGGCAAGTGCAAGGGACGCGGTCGAGTGATTCAGACAGTCAATAGCCTCTTCGGGAGAATGCAGACCGAGTCGGTTTGTCCTGACTGCCACGGCACTGGAAAGAAGATTAAGACCCGCTGCTCGCATTGCAATGGTCAAGGCGTTGTGATGGGCGAGGAGGTGATAGATGTTAAGATACCTGCAGGCGTTGCCGAGGGTATGCAGCTGTCGATGTCGGGCTATGGCAATGCCGCTCCTAACGGCGGACGACCAGGCGACCTCTTCATACTGATTGATGAGGAAAAGCAGGAAAAGTTCATCCGTGCCGATAACAACCTCATCTACAACCTGCTCCTTGATTTCCCTACTGCCGCACTCGGAGGAGAGGTAGAGGTGCCTCTCGTCGAAGGAACAGAGAAGGTGAAGATTCCTGCAGGAACACAGCCTAACACTCAGATACGTTTGGCAGGCAAGGGCTTGCCTACTGTCAACCGCTATGGCAAGGGCGATATCATCATCAACATCTCGGTCTATGTGCCTGAGTCGCTCGACAATGACGAGAAGAAAATTATTGAGAGTCTTCGCGACCGTAAGAACTTCGGAGCCAACAAGTCGGCATTCGAGAAGTTCATCAACAAGATCAAGAATAGTTTCTCTTAATATATTATCAGAAACTATTGGGACTTATAGCTTAGCTTAGGGTGTTATCTTCCGCTAACTCCTTTTATCTCTTACAAAATTAACAATACTATTATGCTAAAGAAAATACGAGTAGCATTAGCCTCTGTCTTTCTTTTGGGGCTGACTTGGCTGTTTCTTGACTTCACCGGCACGGCACAGTTGTGGTTCGGATGGATGGCAAAGCTGCAGTTCCTGCCAGCCGTATTGGCTGTCAATGTGGGAGTAGTGGTGCTCCTTGTCGCACTAACCATTATCTTTGGACGTATCTACTGCAGTGTGATATGTCCATTGGGAGTGTTTCAGGACATCGTCTCATGGATAAGTGCCAAGGCCCACACCAAGCAGAAAGCCGGACGCTTCAATTATAGTCCTAATCACAAGATCCTCCGCATCTCGGTGCTAGTGGTCTTCGTCATCGCTCTTCTTGCAGGTGCCGGCTCGTTTGTCCAGATTCTTGCCCCATACAGTGCATTTGGCCGAATGGTGACGATGCTCCTTCAGCCTCTCTATATGCTGGCCAACAATTTCTTTGCCTATCTTGCTGAACGATACGACAGCTATGCTTTCTATAGTGTCGATGTCTGGATGCGCTCACTTCCAGTGCTCATCATCGCCAGCGTGACCTTCGTCGTGCTAGTGATTTTGGCGTGGATGCACGGTCGTACCTATTGCAACAACATTTGTCCTGTGGGCACCGTGCTCGGAGCATTGTCTCACCGCTCGCTCTTTGGCATACGCATTGACGAGACCAAGTGCAACGGCTGCAGCCTTTGTTCGCGCAACTGCAAGGCTGCTGCCATCGACTTCAAGAACCATAAGGTCGATCTTTCTCGCTGTGTCGATTGCTTCGACTGCATCGAAAAGTGCAAGAAACAGGCAATCACTTATAGCCTTGCGAAGAAACCATCGGGCAATGTGACATCATCTGCTAAAGATATCAAGCAGCCGACTCGTCGTGCCTTCCTTACAGCCACAGCAGCTGTAACCGTAGGTGCAGCTCTCAAGGCTCAGGAGAAGACCACAGATGGCGGATTTGCTGCCATCCTCGACAAGGAGATCATCAAGCGTCAGACCAAGGTCGTTCCTCCAGGAGCCATCTCTCTCCGCAATATGGCACAGCATTGCACAGGCTGTCAGCTCTGTGTCTCAGAATGTCCAAATGGAGTGCTCCGTCCTTCTGGCGGGCTCCTCGACATGATGCAGCCAGTGGCATCCTACGAACGAGGCTACTGCCGTCCTGAATGCACCCGTTGCTCGGATGTGTGCCCTGCTGGCGCGATCAAGCCTTTCGCTGCCGATCATGAGGAAGCCAAGGCCATCAAGGCAAGCACCAAGATAGGACGTGCTGTCTGGGTAGAGAAGAACTGCATCCCACTCACCGATGGCAAGAACTGTGGCAACTGCGCTCGTCATTGTCCTTCTGGTGCCATCACCATGGTTCCTTCCGACCCTAATAATCCGAAATCGCTCAAGATTCCTGTGGTCAATGATGAGCAATGCATAGGCTGTGGCGCATGCGAGAACCTCTGTCCTGCACGCCCATTCTCAGCCATCTATGTCGAAGGTATTGAAGTTCACCGTACACTTTAAATATGAATATTATGGAAAAGAACATTGACAGACGTGAGTTTTTGAAGCGTATGGGAGCTGGAGCTGCTGTGATAGGTGCGACTTCGGCATTGAACAGCTGCTCTGGTGGTGCAGGCTCTGCTATGATCGAAAACATCGACCCCGCTGGTTCTGACACCAAGCCAATCGGTGATATGACCTACCGTATCAATCATGAATGTGGCGACAAAGTCTCTATCCTTGGTTATGGTTGTATGCGTTGGCCAAATGACCCAAAGACAGGCGTGATTGATCAGGAGACTGTGAACCGTCTCGTAGATACTGCCATCGAACATGGCGTGAACTATTTCGACACGAGTCCTGCCTATCTTCGCGGACTTTCTGAACGTTCTACAGGCATCGCACTCAAGCGTCATCCTCGCGACAAGTATTTCATCGCTACCAAGCTGTCGAACTTCGCAGAACAGCAGAAGAGCCGTGAGGCATCGATTGCCTTGTACAATAAGTCATTTACCGAACTTCAGGTCGATTATATCGACTATATGCTTCTCCACAGCATCGGAGGCAGCATGGAGGACTTCGACAAGCGATATATCCGCAACGGCATTCTCGATTTCCTTGTCGGAGAGAAGAAGAAAGGCAAGATCCGCAACCTCGGCTTCTCTTATCATGGCGACAACATGGTGTTCGACCATGTGATGAAGATGCACGATGAAGGACAGTATCACTGGGACTTCGTGCAGATCCAGATGAACTATGTCGATTGGATCACTGGCAACTGCCGCTATCTCTATGAGGAGCTTACCAAGCGCAATATCCCTATCATCATCATGGAGCCATTGCTTGGTGGACGACTCTCGAAACTGCCTAATCATGTGATTGCCCATTTCAAGCAGCGTCGTCCAAACGACAGTGCCGCTTCATGGGCTTTCCGCTTTCTCGGCACATATCCCAACATCCTCACTGTGCTTTCGGGCATGACATATATGGAGCACCTCGAAGACAACCTTCGCACATATTGTCCGCTCGAACCGTTGACCGACGAGGATATGAAGTATCTCGAAGAGGCAGCACATCTCATCTTGAAGTACCCTACCATACCGTGCAATGACTGCAAGTACTGCATGCCTTGCCCTTATGGTCTCGACATCCCTGGCATCCTCCTGCATTACAACAAGTTTGTGAACGAGGGCACGATGCCAAACGAACAGGGTGATGAGAACTACAAGCGGCTCCGTCGCAATTACCTTATCAGCTACAACCGTACCATCCCTGCGTTGCGTCAGGCCGACCATTGCATCCATTGTAATGCTTGCCTTTCGCATTGTCCGCAGAAGATCAATATCCCTCAGGAGCTCGAAAAGATAGGCAACTTCATCGAACAGCTCAAGAGGGAAGGAAGATGATTATTTATGGGAGATAACAGGAGTTAGCTGGGGTTATTAGGAGATAACGGACAATAGTTGTCCTACAGTTGGAGTGCATTGGGTTCGACAAATCTACATTCGTCCTTTATCACCCGCTATCTCCCTTTTAACACCAGCTAACCCAAAATAACAATAATAATTAATTTACAAATGTTTATCGAAGTTAAGAACGTAAGCAAGCAGTATTCAGGTCATGTTGCCTTGAATAACGTAAGCCTTGAGGTTCCAGAAGGTTCAATCTACGGACTGTTGGGTCCTAATGGAGCCGGAAAGACCAGTCTTATCCGTATCATCAACCGCATCACTCATGCCGACAGCGGAGAGGTGCTGATGAACGGAAAGGTAATGACCGATGCCGACATCACCAAGATCGGCTATCTGCCAGAGGAACGTGGTCTTTACAAGAAGATGAAGGTGGGAGAACAGATTGTGTATCTTGCTCGTCTGCATGGCATGACAAAACAGGATGCTAAGTTGAGGATGAAGGAATGGCTAGAGAGATTTGAGCTCACCGAATGGGAGAACAAAAAGCTTGAAGCCCTGTCGAAAGGCATGGCTCAGAAAGTTCAGTTCATCGCTACTGTGATACATCGTCCACCACTGCTGATTTTTGACGAACCATTCTCAGGTTTCGACCCTGTGAATGCCGAGATTCTCAAGAAAGAGATCATCCGTCTGAAGGATGAAGGCTCGGTAGTGCTTTTCTCGACCCACAACATGTCGTCGGTCGAGGAGGTCTGTGACGAGATTTCGCTCATCAATCATTCGGAGATAGTGCTCCAGGGTAAGGTGAAGGATATCCGTCAGAAATACAAGAAAGGTATCTTCGAGGTCAATCTCACAGATGGCACGACCTTCGAATACAAGGTGCCTGAGGGAATGAGCAATCACGATGCCATCGCCAAACTCAACGAGGAATACGACCTGTTAGGCTTCCACGAGATTTTGCCGTCGATGCATGAGATTTTCGTACAAACCGTTAGCGAATAAGAATTATGAGCAGATTAGGACTTATCATTCAGCGTGAATATATGCAGATTGTAGCCAAGAAGTCGTTTATTTTCACTACAATCCTTCTACCTATACTTATGGTTGCACTCGTTGCTATCCTGCCGGCTTTCCTTGCCAATGTGAAGAGCGATGAGAAGAAAAATGTCGCAATCATCGACAACAATCCAGGTGCTGTCTATGCTGCAGCTATCCAAGACACCGAAGACTATCATTTCGTCAAGGTAAGTGAGAATCTTGAGGGTACGGATTTGTACTCTTATTTCCAAAACGAAAAGGAAGGACAGGGGCTTAGTGCCATTGTCCAGATTCCAGCCGACCTTTCGACCAGCACCACTTTCTACGTCTATTCTGATCAGGCCATCAACTCTTCTCTCGAACGCGACATCAAGTCCGCGCTTCGTCCGATGCTTGAGCAGGAACGCATACAGTCGTATGGCATCGACAGTCTTGCCGACATCATCGATCAGTGCAAGGTCAGCCTCTCGTCGAAGAGCGTGAAGTGGGGCGAAGAGGGTGAAGAGAAAGTGTCGTCGGCCATGCTTGGCGAGATAATCGGATTGGGTCTGTCGTTCCTCACTTATATGTTTGTGCTTATGTATGGCGCAATGATCATGAACGGCGTAATCGAAGAGAAGACCAACCGCATTGTCGAAGTCATCGTTTCTTCATGCAAGCCTATGGAGCTCATGCTCGGAAAGATCATCGGTGTTGCCTTGGTCGGTTTCACTCAGATCATCATCTGGGCAGTATTGCTCGGCATTGCAGGCACAATACTTGGTGCAAGTGCTTTCATAAGTGGTCCGACCGATCCTGCGGCACTCTCAGCTGCTATGAGTCAGAACCCAGAGATGGTCAACGAAGCAATGGCTCAGATGCAGGAGTCAAATGAGCTTGCCGAGATCATCCAGATGATACTCAGTGTCAACTACATGCAGATACTAACCTTCTTCGTGCTATACTTCATTGGCGGCTACCTGCTCTATGCTGCCCTCTTCGCAGCATTCGGAAGTGCAGTTGATCAGCCAAGCGACGCATCGCAGTTCATGACACCTATCATGATCATCATGGTCTTTTCCATCTATGCTGCTCTGTTCAGCATCGAGAATCCCGATGGACCACTTGCTTGGTGGTGCAGCATCATTCCATTCACATCGCCAATAGTGATGATGATCCGTCTGCCTTACGATGTGCCATTCTGGGAAATGCTTCTTAGCATCGCACTTCTCTATGGTTGTGCATTCGGCATCCTCTACATCGCAGGCAAGATTTATCGCACAGGCATACTCATGTATGGAAAGAAAGTCTCGATCAAGGAGATTGTCAAGTGGATTAAATAAAACTATATATAATAAAATGAGATGATGGGAGATAATGGGAGTTATCTCCTATTATTTCCTTTACAAACAATTTAATACATTACCTATCAATCAATGAAAAGGATCACATTATTTTGCATGTCAGCACTTCTTCTAACGGCATGTAGTGAAACGTCACAGTTTGGCAATCCAGACCTGAAGATCAATGAACTCGAATATTTTGAGGGCACTGGTGTCAATGTGCTTGTCTATAGCAACACCTTCAACGGAGGCTTCAACGATGAGAAGAATTCTGGCATTGAGATCATCCACCATGGTGTACGCACAGTTCAGGGTGGTGCGGTGCGTCTGAACAAGACTCCTGAACAATGGGATCTTGTGCCTACCACTACATCGCGCACAGTCGATGCCGAGAACAGCAGCATCGAGGTGGCTCTCAACTACGCGGATTATGACTTCGATTCGCGCATTGTGGTGACAGGCAAGGGCAAGGCCGTTGAAATAGCGGTTTATCTCGATGAGCCTTTGCCAGCTTTCCTTGAAGGTAAAGCAGGTTTCAACATAGAGTTCCTGCCTTCGCAGTATTGGCAGAAGACCTTCATCATGGATGGCAAGCTCGACCGTCTGCCTCGCTATACTTCCAGCGAGACGACTGCCGAACCAAACAGCGAGAAGCCAAAGCAGTTCAAGGGCTTCAAGACCTACGACGACCGAGGCACTGGCAAGTTTGTCGATCCAAAGCCTCTCGCTACAGGCCATCACATCATACTTGCTTCCGACACTCCTGAACGCATGGTCACCGTCACTTCAGCCGATGCCAACCTCGAACTCTACGACGGACGTGTGCTTGCCCAGAACGGCTGGTACGTGCTTCGCAGCCCTCTTCCTGCTGGCAAGACTGGCAAGGTGCTCACATGGACAGTCGAGCCAAACGAGATTCCTAACTGGGTGCGTGAGCCAAACATTGGTTTCTCACAGGTGGGCTATATACCTTCACAGCCAAAGATTGCCGTCATCGAGCTAGACAAGAACGACAAGGTTCAGTCGTCGGCTTCGCTCTACAGAATCAATCCTGATGGTTCGAGCACCAGGGCTTTCTCAGGAGCAACAAAGGAATGGGGTAGATATTATAAATACAATTATGTGCATTTCGACTTCTCGGCTGTTACTGAGCCTGGCATCTATTACATCCAGTATGGTGATACCAAGACCAATAACTTCATCATCGACGAAAATGTCTATGACAAGATCACTGATGCCACGACCGATGTGTGGATTCCTATCCACATGAATCACATGGCAGTCAACGAAGGCTATCGTATGTGGCATGGCGAGCCTTTCAAGGAAGGTTATCTGCAAGCACCTCCCAGCGATCATTTCGACTTGCACTTCCAGGGTCCTGAGACAGAGACTCGCTATAAGCCTTATGAACTGATTCCAGGACTTAATGTAGGTGGTTTCTTCGATGCGGGCGACTATGACATCGAGACCGATTCCAACATCGGAGTAGTGCAGAATCTCATCCGTGCATGGCGTCTCTTCCGTTCCGACCGCGACCAGACCTTCGTCAGCGAGGAACAGCGATATGTCGATCTGCATCGTCCAGACGGAACACCCGACATCCTGCAGTTCATCGAACATGGTATGCTCAATCTTCTTGCTCAATCGGAGAAGATCGGTCACATGGCTTCGACATTGTCAAATGGTGTGCTCGACAACTATCATCATCTTGGCGACATCTCGGCCATCACCGATGGCTTGCACTACGACTCAAAGCTGAAGCCTTATACCAAGAGTGCCGATGGCAAGTCGAGTGGAGTGAACGATGATCTCTGGGCTTTCACTACCCGCAATCCTCGTCTCGACGCTCAGGCAGCAACGGTGTTTGCAGCTGCAAGCAAGGTGCTCGCAGACTATGACCCAGCTCTCGCCAAGCGTGCGTTGTCGGAGTCAAAGCGACTGATGAAAGAGAGTGAGGAACTGATGAAGAAAATGCCTGCTCCTCCTATGGGCAACAGAGCATGGATGAGTATAGGTAATCTCGGCACAAACCTTGAGTTGTATGTGGCAACAGGCGAACAGTCTTATCTCGATGCGTTCAACGCACAGATCTTCAAGGCTCTTGACCGCAATGTCTATTTCACTCTGCAGACAGCCCTCGATGCCGTGCCTTATCTTGGCGATGACTACAAGAACCAGCTTCGTCCGTATGTCGAGCAGTATAAGTCGTATATAGATAGTCTCGCATATCAGAATCCTTATGGCGTGCCTATTGGCCTCGGCAACTGGGCAGGAGGTGGACAGGTTACCAACTTCGGCACTACCGTATGCTATGCACACCAGTATTTCCCCGACATTGTGCCAATGGATTGTGCCTACAAGACTGCTGCCTATATCTTTGGCTGTCACCCATACCACAACTACTCGCTCGTAGCTGCAGTTGGTGCTGCTCGTCCGAAGGCTGTGTTCTATGGCAACAACCGTGCTGACTTCTCGTTCATTCCTGGTAACATGGCTCCTGGCATCCTCTTCCGTTATCCCGACCATTTCGAGAATTACGACGACTGGCCGTTCCTTTGGGGTCAGAACGAAGGCACCATAGCAGGCAATGTCGGTTATCTCATCTTTGGCTCGGCATTCAAGTCGATGGCTAAGTGAGGCAACCGTATCTGAGACTTATTGCTCTGAGAGCTGAAGCTTACACCTTCAAAGCTCTCAGGGCATTGCATACGGCGAGAATCATGATACCGGTGTCGGCAAACACTGCGAGCCACATGCTGGTGAAGCCGAATGCACTCAGAATGAGTACAACGATCTTGACACCTATGGCAGCTATGATGTTCTGCCATACGATACTCATGCAACGCTGAGCAATTTTCTTGGCAATATCAAGTCGAGAAGGGTCATCGTCAGCAAAAGCTATCTCATCGCTTGGGATAGAGCCTCGGCTGAGCTGTTCGAGACCGCAACCATCGGTAATGAGAATGCCGTGCGAGCTGGCATTGATGATAGAGGCAAAGAAAGTCATAGGGATACTGATGACCAGTGCACAAGGACAACTGATGACGAGGAAGGTGAGTGCGCGATAGAGCCAGATGTTCCATTCAGCCTCACAACCTAAAGCCATGTTGATCATGGGAACTCCAATTAACAGCAACAAGGAACCAAGACAGACAAAAGGTGTATAGACCTTGGCAAAACGGGTGATAAATGCCTCGGAACGTGATGACTGACGCGAGCCCTCGTGTTTCGCTATGCCGAGTTCTCTGATTTTCTTCATGCTCTTGATGCTTGCATAGCCTTGGAAATACTCACCAATGCGGAAGAAAAGAATTACCGAGATGGCCTCTCCATAGTCGCCTGATCCCTCGATGATGGCAAGCGCAAAGACACCTAATGTGGCCACTGCCATAAGAAAATACTCGTCGAACCATTGGCCGTGGACAATGCCCCTGATGGCTTTCCATAGCACATCGATGCCTACAAAGAGATAGACTGCGACATAGACCAAAAGCTTTGACGACGCGGAGTCAATGTGGTCTGACAGTAGATTGGCCGCAAGGTATAGCACTGAAGCAACTACGATACGGACGAGGTCACCATGCGAAGCCGCATGATGGTGATGATGGTGGTTATGTTGATTGTCGGACATTTTTTTATAATTTACCCAATTTGGAGTGGCAAAGATAGAAAAAAAACAACAAATAGCGAAATTTCTTAGGTAAATATGAATAAATATCATAACTTTGTACAAAAATTATTACCTATTTTATTATGAAAAGAATATTTACCTGTTTGACGGCATTATCTCTGTGGGTTATGCCAAGTGAAGCACAAGTGGTGATTAATGAGTTCATGCAATCAAATATCGATTGCATCATGGACGATTTGAACGACTTTCCAGACTCGTGGGTGGAGTTGTACAATGCAGGTTCGGCTCCTGTCGATATGTCGGAATTCAGCATCGGCACATCGATAAAAGCGAACAAGGCCTACAAGTTGCCGAAGCAGACTCTCAATGCCAATGATTATGTGCTGGTGTATTGTGACAAAGAAGAGAAGTCTTGGCATACATCGTTCAGACTTGAGTCGGGCAAGGATTGCGCCATCTATCTGTTCCGTGGCAGTGAGATTGAAGACTCGATACCATCGGGACTAAAAAAACAGCCTGCTCCAAACATCGCATACGGACGCAAGACCGATGCTTCGGATGAATGGGGATATATGGCAGTGCCTACACCCAAGGCGGCCAACTGCGGCACTACTTACAGTAAGATATTAGGCAACCCTGTGTTCAGCATCCCAGGCATGGTATATGCTGACAAGACTAAACCTCTGACATTGGAAATCTCACTACCAGAAGGCTCTCCCGAAGGAACCGTGATACGATATACGACAGATGGAAAAGAGCCTACAGAGGCAAGCAAGCGATATACGGCGCCTATATCTTTTTCAACTACGACAGTGGTCAGAGCAAAGCTCTTCTGCGACGGATACATGTCGCCACGATCGACCACACATTCCTACATCATGTTAGGCAGAAAGGCCGACCTAGCTGTCGTATCGGTAGTGTCGGATGCCAAATATTTTACCGATAGCAAGATTGGCATCTTTTCTGATTCAAAGTCTTTTGATGGCACAGAAAACTACAAACACAACTGGCGTCGTCCGATCAACTATGAGTTGTTTGAGACCAATGGTGAAGAAAGCAAGCTGAATCAGCTGTGCGAGGCACGTGTCACTGGAGGCGCTTCTCGCGGTTGTGCTCTAAAGTCGATGGGGCTCTATGCCAACAAGCGTTTCGGCGAGAAGCGTTTCAACTATGAGTTCTTCCCCGACCAGCGTCCAGGGATCACTGATTTCAAGTCGGTAATGATGCGCAACGCTGGCAACGACTTCGACTATCTCTACATGCGTGATGCAGTGATACAGCGCATCATGTCAGAGAATGTCGATATAGACTGGCAGGCATGGCGACCAGCCATCTTCCTCCTCAATGGACAATACAAGGGCATACTCAACATACGTGAACGCAGCAACGAAGACAATATCTACACCAACTACGACGGACTCGAAGATATTGACATGGTTGAGAACTGGTATGAGCTGAAGGAAGGTGACTATGATGAGTGGAAGGCTTTCATGGATTTCTATCAGGCTCATGGCCACAGCTATGAGGAATACGACAAGATAATGGATGTCAGGGAGTTTATGAATGTCATGATACTCAATCTCTTCTTCTGCAATCTCGACTTCCCTGGCAACAATATAGTGTGGTGGAAGCCGCAGGCAGAGGGCGGTCGATGGCGTGTCATTGTCAAGGATACCGACTTCGGATTGGGTCTCTATGGACGCAGTGTGAGCTACAATACCATCAAGTGGCTGTATGACCCTAACTATGACAAAGACAATGCCTGGGCCAACAGGTATGAGCACACGCGCCTGTTCCGCCGACTGATGGAGGATGAGCGCTTCAGTCGTGAGTTCATCGACCGCTGTGCGATATATATGGGCGACTTCATGAACCTCGACCGCACTTGGGAGATATGGGAACCAATGTATAACCTCATTCGCAACGAGTATCCTATTCACCGCAAACTCTACAACGAGTGGTGGCCAAACTACAACACCGAATTGTCGAATGCAAAAAACTGGCTCAAGAACCGTCCGGCAATATTCTACAAGCATATCAGCGATTACTATAAAGTCGGGACTCCAGTTAATTTGTCGATTAACCAGTCGCTGTCATCGGCTGATCTCAGCCGTATTGAAGTGTCGTTCAATGGTGTCAAGCTTACCCGTTCAAAATTCGACGGCAAGTTCTTTGCAGGTCGTTCGGTTGTGCTGACCG
>SAMEA3663299__coassemble_388_pt1 | contig 21557 bp, 21 predicted proteins | sample SAMEA3663299__metabat2_low_PE_005 | metagenome-assembled genome bin SAMEA3663299 (sample SAMEA3663299) | pig gut metagenome | biome: pig gut; feature: pig-associated habitat; material: faeces | place: China | collected 2013
CAATGAGCAGCAATGTATTCACGATATTGAAAGCCGTATGGAAAGCCGAAAGCTTGAAGAGAGGATTGTTGTCTCCACCCATAACATCGGTCACCAACCAGCTGATGAAATCACAAGCAGGATAGAAGACAAGAAGCACAACTACCACACCGAAGACGTTGAAGAACATATGAGCCATTGCAGCTCGACGAGCCTGAGTATTGGCAGTGAAAGAAGCAATGAAGGCTGTGATGGTAGTACCGATATTCTGACCCATAGCCAAGGCTGCGGCCTGTTCGAATCCGAAGCCAGGGATATTCATGCCAAAGAGCATGAGAGTGATGGCCATGGTAGCTGCCGAAGCCTGAACAAGCATAGTGACAAGAGCACCGACAATAACAAAGATGACGATTGTAAAGAACGAGTCGCATGAGATATGGGCGAGCATACCAGCTACCATATCACCAATATTGAGGGCAGTGGCTGCATTCTGGAGGAAAGTGAGACCCATAAAGAGGAAGGCAAAACCAAAGATGAATTCGCCAATACTCTTGCGCTTCGACTTACCCGAGAAAATCATTGGCAGACCAACAGCAAGCAGAGGAATGGCAAAGGCTGAAATGTTGACCTTGAAGCCGATGGCTGAAATGATCCATGCCGTAACAGTCGTACCAATATTGGCACCCATGATTACACCGATCGACTGGCGTAATGTCATGAGTCCGGCATTGACAAAGCTCACAACCATTACCGTAGTGGCAGAAGAAGACTGGATGAGGGCAGTGATACCGATACCTGTGATTACACCCATAACGCGGTTTTTGGTCATGGCTCCGAGTATTGCGCGGAGCTTCTCTCCGGCAAACTTTTCAAGGCCTTCGCTCATGATCTTCATTCCATAGAGAAACAAAGCAAGAGAGCCAACCAATGAGAAAATATTAATGATAATTTCCATATAAGATAAATTGATTTCTGAAAATTCTGTCTTGTAGTTCGCTTAACAGATGCAAAGATATTACAATTCTGTTACATTTCTCATTATTTTGATGTTACAATTCTGTTACATTTTTATTTCTCTCGTACATAAACCCATTCGTCTATGGTTATGAGATTTTCAAATCTCCTTTCTTGATCCATCCAATCCGACGGAAGAAATAGGCAATCAGCGGAGTGAGAATAGCAGGAAGAACAATAGAGATGAGTGCGAGGACTGTCCAATCGTTGGTGGTGATTGCAGCTCGTGTGCCTGCTGCAATTTCGCTCATCCATCCGGTATAGACACCTATCTGACCCACGAGTCCACAAGTACCCATGCCAGATGAAATGGCAGGACCGTTCATCTCTAATTGGAAGAGACAAGTTGCCAATGGTCCTGTGATAGCACTGACTATGATTGGAGGCAACCAAATACGTGGATTACGCACTATATTGCCCATCTGCAACATACTGGTGCCCAAACCTTGCGAGACAAGTCCGTTGAGGCCATTCTCGTTTATGCTCATCACAGCAAAGCCTATCATCTGAGCACAACAGCCAGCGAGGGCTGCTCCGCCAGCTAAGCCAGTGAGACCCAATGCAGCACATATTGCTGCAGAACTGATGGGAAGGGTGAGCGTGATTCCGACTATTACCGAAACCAGTATGCCCATGATAAAAGGATGCTGAGAGGTAGCCCACATGATGAGATTGCCGACACTGCTTGCGGCTGTACCGATGGCAGGAGCCATCAGATAGGATAGGGCGACACCAGAACCAATGGTAACAAGAGGAGTGATGAGGATATCAATCTTGGTGCGTCCTCCGACAAGATATCCGATACCAGTGGAGATAAGTGAGATGATGAAAACAGCGAGTGGCCCACCTGCACCACCCATAGTATTTGCAGCCAAACCCACAGCCGCCATCGAGAATACGACCAATGGAGTGGCATGCAAGGCGTATGCAATAGATATTGCCATGGCTGGACCTGCCATAGACATGGCAAACGAGCCGGTTTCAACAACCATTGGCCAATTCATCTGTTGACCCACGGTCTTGATGATTGTGCCAATGAGGAGAGAGGCAAACAGACCCTGTGCCATAGCAGAAAGGGATCTGATGATGACATTGCCAAGGAAAGACGAACTGAACGATGACCTTTTCATACGGTTTTTGCAATTATCTCTCTTAGTTCGCGTTCGTATTGTTCGGCATTTTGAAACACAATGCCCTCCATGCCCAAGGCTCGTCCTCCTTCGATATTCTCAGGGCGGTCATCTGTGAAGACACATTCCTCTGGCTTGAGATTGAATCGCGCAAACAATCGCTCGTAAATCTCTGGCTCAGGCTTGATGAAATGTTCTTCCGACGATATTACCTGTCCGTCGAGCAGCTTGAATATCTCATACTGCGCCATTGTGATGTGAACTTTGGAACACCAGTTGGTAAGACCATAGAGTCGATAGCCTTCTTTCTTCAACAGGCAGAGGAGGTTTCGCATCCCAGGCATTTCACATTTCACTATTTCGGGATAATGCTCCATGAACACCCGTATCTCATGTTCAAAATCCTTATGTCGGTCGATTAGTTCCTGCAAAGCTTCCTCAAAAGGCTTTTCTTCTCGGTCAAGCATATTCTGAACGTCCTCATTCTGGAGGATAGGAACGAATGCTCTGCATCGTTCAGTATCAGGTATCTGTTTTCTGAAGTATTCCTCGAAATCGTAATCGACAAGTACTTTGCCAAAGTCAAAAATGAGATTCTTTATCATTATATATAAGATGTTTCCTTATTAATCTGTCGATAGTCTATGATTTGTCACTTGTTATTCACCTTGCTCATGAATTTTTCTTTCGAGATTATGAAGCGAAGATGTTCTCCTTCGCCAATCACGCCTTCATTGTCCGATGCAGAGATCTTGAAATGGAGCTTGCGTCCTTCCACCTTGATGAGTTCGGCAGTTGCTGTGACTGTGTTTCCTTCGCCTGTTGGCTTAAGGTGTGACGAAGAAATCATGCCACCCACTGTCGATTGTCCCTCTTCAAGTTCTGGTGCGACAGCAAGCATTGCTGCATTTTCCATCAGAGCTATCATCATTGGTGTTGCCAATACATCGAGGTCGCCACTGCCTACATTACTTGCCAAATGTTGCTGATCAACGACAAGAGAGCTTGTATGTTTCAATCCTTCTACGATTGCCATATTTGTTTTTATGTTGTAGATAATGTATATGTTCTATTCATTGTCGTCATTCTAACTGAAAGCCGACATATTTACAAATTCGATTGCAAATATAGTGTTTTTTTTCGAAAAAACATAAAAAACATCAAAAATTGTTATTATATTTGCGCATCAAAACAACAAATCTTTATAATTCTTCAAATATCTTATTATTATGACAACATCAGAACTTGATAATTGGTTTTGCTCGTTGAGCGTAAAACAGAAGGAACACATCTCTTGCAAGGTACTCCTCAAGCAAGAAAAAGACCCTAAGCAAGGCTTGTATCCAAACTGCACAGACGTATGGTTGCCACTCGATCAAGACTTGAAGCAGACAATCCATGACCATTGTACCGATAGCCATGGGATGTGGATTCAGGATGGCGGTGACGGACCTATCTATTCTTATTGATTGGTCGAAAACAGATAAGTGCAACGCTCAGTATTTATGATTGAGCATTGCACTTAATTATTTTTTATCAAAACATAACAGGCTTATTTGAAGAGAGGGCTTGGATAAACGCCTGTATCAGCGAGCTCCTGGAACTTGGCAACGACAGCAGGTCGGTCTGTAGCATAAGTTACACCAAACCACTTGCTTGGAGTATCGAGCACCTTGCATGTTGCTTTTCCACTCTTGATGAGTTCGTCGATCATGAGTGGGATAAAGAATTCACTCTTCAGTTCCTGTCCATGTTCGGCAAGGAAGTGCTTGAAGTATTCTTCAGAATGCTTGAAGTAATCAGGAGTGAGAGCCCACATGTTCATAGACACAGGAGTGTTCTCTGCCAATTCGCCCTTTCCTTCAGGTTCGATGAAACGGATCACACCATCTTCTTCGCGGATAATCTTTGTGCGCTCGGTAACCTTTGTGAGGTAGCCATCATCGTTGGTCTCGCATACGCCACGAGCCACAGTGCCGCCCTCAGAAAGAGTATTGCTCACACGATAGCCAACCATTGCATAGTTGCCTTCAGTGCCCTCGATAGAGGTGAGATAGTCGGCAAGCACCTTGAACGACTCGCTTCCGTAGTAATCGTCGGCATTGATTACAGCAAATGGCTCTTTAATGACATCCTTACCCATGAGCACAGCGTGGTTGGTGCCCCATGGCTTCTCACGTCCCTCTGGAACAGTAAAGCCCTCTGGAAGGTTGTTGAGATCCTGGAAACAGAGTTCAACTGGAATACGTCCTTCGTATTTTGATACGATCTTTGTGCGGAAATCCTCTTCAAAGACACGACGGATTACAAAAACTACCTTTCCGAATCCTGCTTGGATAGCATCGTAGATGGAATAATCCATGATAGTTTCGCCATTAGGTCCAAGGCCGTCAAGTTGCTTGAGACCACCATAACGACTGCCCATACCGGCAGCAAGAACAAATAGAGTTGGTTTCATATTGATATATTATATATGTTAATATTAACAATTCGCAAGTCTTAATTTTTTACAATAACACTGCCATTGTAATCTGTTATATGTTTTTTGATGATATTATTTCAGCTACAAAAATAAAGAATTATTGAATTTGTCACTCTAATTTTTGCCTATTTTTTATAAAAAGAGTTATTTTTATTGGGAAAACATAAAAAAAATCGACATTTGTGTCAATAGAGTGTACAACTTTCGGAAAAAATCACGAACTTTGCATTCGACAAAACAATTTACAAACTTAATTCATTACAAACTTAATTCATTTTATCGCCTATTGAACATCTCTACGCAATTTAACTAAAACAATAAAGACAGATGAAGAATCTATCTGACGAGGAGCTTGTTGCTCAATTTGCGCAGGGTGTGAACGAGGCATTTGATGTTTTGTTATACCGCTATAAGAAACAGTTATATCTCTATATACACTCGAACTTACAGAATCGAGATTTAGCGGAAGACATCTTTCAGGACACTTTCACACGAGTTATTATTACAATCAAGTCGGGCCATTACAATGAGTCGGGCAAGTTTTCGTCGTTCCTGTTCCGCATCGCTCACAACAAAGTGATCGACGTCTTCCGTCGTGAGAATAATGCTGAGCAAATCAATGAATGTGACGTTGAGTATGATATGTTCAGCAACAAGGTTATCAATGAAGCCATCGATGAATATACGCCATCGAAAGAAGAATCAGTGTGCTATAACCAGGTCCTGAAAGACATCCGTCGAATGATACAGTTCTTGCCAGAGTACCAGAGGGAGATAGTGATCATGCGATTCTACAAAAACATGAGTTTCAAGGATATTGCCGAAACATTGGGAATCAGCATCAACACTGCTCTCGGTCGTGTGAGATATGCGGTGATGAATATGCGAAAGATGGCTATTGCCCACAATATTTCGTTGGCAGTATAAAAAATGTCAGACATCAACAATAAAAGAAGCAGACTCGCGTTTTATTGATAGATAAAACAAAAACGAGTCTGCCTATGAATAAGACATTTACTGCATTAACCAAACGTATCAAGAAATCGGCATGTGAAGGACCGAGTGAAGATACATTACTTAAACTAAGGCTATTTGCACGATGCTTTATGCCAACCGACAATCCATCAGAAGATCGATGGTTCGACAAACATACGTTGTCCGGCAAAGCCATCTAAGTCTTGGAGTGTCATGCCGTAACGGACATGCAACAACTGTAGGTGTGAGATGTCTTCCGATGGGAGATGTTCCACACCTTCAATTTCTTGTATTTCGTCAGACGAGATGACAAAGAACTTGCTTGGCACCGAACAACTCTTCTTTATGCTGATGGATAGAGGTGTAGTGCGTTTCATACTCTCGATATATCCAACTATGCCTCCAATCGAACTGGTATTACGATTGATGCGTTCGCATACCGACATACCTAACAGAGGAGGGATAGAGCAAGCGTCGATGCGCTTATCGAGGTAGCTATCGACCCTTTCAGCAACTGATTCCCTGATCATGGCAAGCAGATCGTCGCCCGAAGAAATCATCGTACCATTGTCGTAAACAGTCAGCATTATGCGCTGATATTCTTCAAGCAAGCTGTCTTTATCAGCTTCGATAGCAATATGTGTTTGTGAAAGCTCTTTGTTGCCAAAGATGGAAAACTTCTCAGACGGATTGGTTTCGCTGACGAAACTCTCGACTTGACGCATCGTCTCGCTCAGAATGCGATGGCATTCGTCGCAACGCTCAATGAGAGCTGACACTCCAGGGATGAGTTCGTTGAGCAACTTGATAGCAAAGTCGCAACCAGGCACAAGTGTCTTCTTGATCATCAAGCGAGTCAACGCCTCGCGGAACGATTCAAGCACGATGCTGTCCTTGCGCATAATGCGATTGAAGATGTTGAGTCCATGCCATCGTTTGGCGATGTCGGCAAGTTCGTTTTCAATCTGGCTGATTGTTTCTTCTGTATCTGCCTTGAGGTTTTGAATCTCAATCACTTTCTGCTGGAGAACATTGACAACACCTCGCACCATTGTCTTCTGCGCCTCGGGAGTCAACGCGTTTGTCTTGATCGAACTATTGAACTCCTGAGTAATAATGGATTTGAGGAGGTTGCAATAGTCGATAGTCTTTTTGCCCTCGAGCAAGAAGAAATGATCGACACCAATATCGCGGAAACGGCTTTGGAACAGCAGATCTGCACGCTGGCGTATCTTGGTAAGCCAGTCTTCACGCGGATAGTCTGATAGCCCTTGCATCTGCAGTTCCACGCCTTCACTCCAGAATGAATCGACACGAGGCCATTGTGTCGTTTCATCATAACTGAGATTGAGGAACGAATCCTCCTGAAGACACAGGCGCATCGGCTGGATTGGCACGAACGAAAGGATGCGTTGCGACTCATCATTACACAACTCTATAGGAGTCTCATTGACTTCGGGCAGAGCATATCGCAGAGCCGACAAGAGAAAATATTGGCGAAGATGTGCACGCAACTCATATTCGGGATATGAAATTGAAGAAGTATTGAAACTGCCAAATATTGGAGGAAAATCGAGCGACTCCTTGCCAGAACCTTCTAATCCAAAAAGATCGCCTTGCTGAACAGGGAGGCGCACCGACAGTCGCTCAAAAGAGATGTCACAACGAGTTACCGAGAAAATAAACTCGGCAAGTGAACGCTGCGACTCGTCGTTATAGAGATATACATTGGTGAGCAGACGGCACTCAAGATGATCGGCTACCGCATTGTTGAGCTGCACAAGATTGCGCCAGACTGACTTGCGCGACATTTCATCGGTGTTGAGCATATGTGGCATCTGACCATAGACAAAGATAGGATAGTGGCTTTCCACATTAGCCTTATATAACTTGCGAATGAGCATGATAGTCGAAACTATTGCTGCTCCTTCATTATTTCTCACAAAGTCGGCACAAACGTGGAAGGTGATATCGTCGAGAGTCTTCTGTTTCTTGCGCAACTCAGTCACTTCATGCTGCAATTCTCTTTCGTCGATGGGCTTGTTGAGAAACAGCAACGACACATTTCTTCGATACAGCGATTCTGTAGCGAAGAGTCGATAGACAGGATTATCGAGCCTTGACTGGCTGTAATTCAAAAAGATAACAATGTGTTTCAAGAGAAATTATTTCTTTGCCATCATTTCTTGATAGCAGATACGACATAATGGTTCATATTCCTGCATCTCTCCGAGCATGACTTGCTGTTCGCCCTTGACAGTGCGGTAAGAATAGTTTGCCAAACGTCCGCAATGCACGCAAATAGCACGAGTCTTGTAGATCGAGTCGGCTACTGCCATGAGCTGAGGCATTGGTCCGAAAGGATTGCCCAAAAAGTCCATATCCAAGCCAGCAACAATGACACGAATACCCTGATTAGCTAATTTGTTGCACACATCTACTATGCCGTCATCGAAGAATTGAGCTTCGTCGATTGCCACCACATCAAGTCCTTGCGACATGAGCAATATGCTGTATGAGTTCTCGACAGGAACGGCCTTGAGCGCAAGCTTATTGTGCGACACAACGTCTCTCTCGCTATATCTGACATCAATCGTTGGCTTGAAGATCTCGATTTTCTGATGAGCTATCTTGGCTCGTTTCACACGTCGTATAAGTTCTTCGGTTTTCCCCGAGAACATCGATCCGCATATCACTTCGATGCAACCGCAACGACCGTTTTCGTAGAATGAATTTTCTATTATATTCATAATATATTATTTATTATTCGCGTGGTAATGATGAGAGCACATTGACAACAAAATCTCCAATCTTTTCACATTGGTTGATCAGTTCCATGAACAATGTTCCATGCAGGAATTCGATTTCTTTACGGTCAATCATCTCGATGGTTGATTTCCTTAGCATGTTACGGAAGTTGTTTATCTCATCTTCAATGTTGTATGCCTTGTTTATCAATGCCTCTGTTGCCTCTTCTTTCTCGACCGATGCTACCATGTGGCGCAACGACATGTCGGTGAGCATGATCATCTGTTTCAAACTGCGTGTGAGCTTGTCGTTAAAGACGATGCACAGATCGCTTCTGCGTTTTAGCGTAAGTGCGAGTTGCCGTGTGCTATCGGCAATGCTTCCCATCTCGTCAATCATTCGGAATATTGACATTGAGAGCTGGTCGCCATCCGTGCTGAGAGTCGATGTACTGATGTCGCGTAGAAACATGGCAATCTCTTCCTCAGCTTTCTCGCTTTCGGCCTTCAGGAACATTACTTTGTCGCAGATTGAATGTAGCTTGGCACTGCCATTGGGTAATGAGACCATCTTGGTAATCAGCGAGAACATCTTATATGTCTCTTTCGAATAATTGACGGCTTCCTGTTTTGCTTGCGAAAGCGAAATCTCACCCGAGTCGATTAGTCCTGAGGATATCAGCTGAAGCTTGAACGAGTTGTCGCTCTTATTGTAACTGTTATCGTTTATTATTTTCGTAACCAGTTGTTCAAAATAGTCGGTAAACCAGATGAAGATCATGAGATTGACCAGATTGAACGAAGAATGGAAGATGGCTATGTCTATCTCCTTATGACCAGTGTCGATGAATGAACAAATTGGCGACAGGAATGCAAAAGCCCATATTACTCCAAACAGATTGAAGAGCAGGTGACTGAGAGCCGTACGTCGCGCCATCACATTTGCCTTGAGAGAGGCAAGAAGAGGATTGATGCAGGTGCCAATGTTGGCTCCAAGCACCAACGCACACGACTGTTCGACCGTAAACGTACCATGCAGGCACAAGAGCACCGCCAACGTAAACGACACGCTCGATGCCTGAACAATCATGGTGAGCGGAATGCCTGTCAAGACAAGCCAGATAGAAGATGAAGAACTCAGTGTGCCGATCGTATCGGGCATTGTCCTATCAAGTATCAAAATACTGAAAAATAGCAAGCCAAGTCCGATGAGCAATTCGCCAATAGAACTGAACTTTCGGTTGTCGGAGTTATACAATGGCAGACCTATTGCTACCATTGGTAGGAAAAACACATGCAAATCAAGACTGATGCCCAGAACAGAGACTAGCCATGTGGTAAATGTGGTGCCTACATTCGCTCCCATGATGACGGCAATGGCCTGGGCAAGTGAGATCAGACCTGCATTGACCGAGCTGACGGCTATCACAGTGGTTGCCGACGAACTTTGTACGAGAGCGGTAGAGCACAGACCAGAAAAGACAGCCCTGAACTTATTCTCCTTGATGTCGGAAATAATGCCTCGCAGATGATCTCCCGCAAGTTTCTGGAGTCCGTCGCTGACAGACTTTATGCCATAGAGAAACAACCCTATGGATCCTAAGAATGTCAAAAAATCAGTCAACGAGAATGTCATGTCTTTTTACTTTATGATTGTGTCTTGTCTATATCAAATATTGGTGTTGCATATCGATATACCACCGCAAAGATAAGAATAATAATGAAACGACAAAATCATGACATTAAAAAATTGCTTGTGCACATCATTTTTTCGGAAGTATTGCCTCAATTTGCTCCCGATAGGTCCTTCCAATGGCTATTTGACTGCCATCAATCATGGTTACTGTCTGCGAAGAGAATGCCTTGACATGACCAATATTGACGAGATAGGAGCGATGTATCCGCACGAAATCTTCTGGCAGCCTGTCTGCAAACGATCCTAACGTGCCCATGGTGATGTGCTTCTTATGGTCGGTGGTCACTATCCTCACATAATCCTTGAGCGATTCGAGCAGAACAATATCTTGCACAGGGATGATGACGCTCTTGCCTTCACACCTCACTGTTATCACCTCTGTCGATGCCTGTTTGTCAAGATTGCGCAAGCGGATGTTAGTCTTCGCCTTGTCAAGTGCCACATGCAGGCGTTCCAATGTAAATGGCTTGAGCAGATAATCGGTCACATTGTAATTGAATGATTCGAGCGCATACTGCTCATAGGCCGATGTCACTATGATCTGTATGGCATTCTGCTTCGATATGCCGATACACTCCATCACCTGCATCCCAGTCGCTCCTGGCATGTGTATGTCAAGAAACAGCACATCGGGGGTCTCTTCGGTCAATCGTGCCAAGAGCGACACACCATTGTCGAAGACACGCACATCGCTCTCTCCAAGCTTCTGCAAGAAAAGCTTCAGCTTGGCAGCAGCCAATGGTTCGTCTTCAGCAATAAAGATGTTCAGCATCTCGAATTTATTAGCTTATTATCAATGTATTCCCAGAAATTTGCAATCTTTATTTTATGTACTTGTTCTCTGCTCCATGAGTCTCGATAAAGACCTTGTAGCAGGCTTCTGAATCAAATCCTCTCAGCCTTGCATATTCATCGCTCATGATGCGCAATGCCTCTGGCGTTCCCGGGAGACGGTCGAAGTTGCGGCAGCCTTCTTCCATACCCACTTTCTCAAAACGGATGCGGTTAAGGTCAACAATCTCGACTTTGACCTTGCTGTCAAAAGTACCGAATAGGATATTGCCTGCCGAATAGTCTTTATGTATCACGCCATGTTCGTGAAGCTTGGAAGTCGTATCAGCTATTGCAAGCAGTATGTCCTTCTCGTTATCGAAACTGCGTTTGCGGAAGTCTCGGTAGGTAAAGGGACATTCTGATTCTAAGCACGCAAAGTACGAACGACCAATCATAAGTCCTCGATATTGGATATTATAGCCAATAGGCAATGGCGAACCGACTCCAATGTCAAGCAGGAGATCGGCATATTCATACGAACGCTGTGCCTTGGGCGCACGGAAGAAACGATATACAATACGGTTGAACCATACTGCATCGCAATAGGATTTCACGATAATGCGCTGACCCTCATTGACAAAACGTTTCAGCACATTGCGTCCCTGATATATCACTTCTCCCTCAGTATCGAAGATTGCAGGCAGGCGCTTGATGAACTCAGCATGTTGTGGCGTCGAAGGATTGCAAAAAAACTTTGGCATAACTTTAAGATTGAGAGATAATATCTTAGATTTTGTCAAGTCCCTTTGTAAACTTCAGCCAATAATATTTCAGAGGATTCTTGTACTTAAGCTGTTTCCACGGACGACTATTGTGTGGTCGATGAAGCACAGGCAGATTGGTGAAGAGATAATTGTGCAAGCCGGCTTTGATCGACTCGTGAGAAATAGTCACATCATACCAGTTCTTCGTTGGGTCGAGTGTATCGAAATCAAATGCCTTCAGGAGGGCAGGAGTGAGCAACGAGCAGCAGAAAGAGCAATGCTTCTTTTCGTCATACACTCCAGGCATCCTGTCTTTTGCAAAACCGTATGGATAATTGATTACTCCATTTTCATCAACTGTCACCGATGCAGCTATGCCACATTGCTGACGATTCTCGGCTTCCTCATACAAGCGCTGAATGGTATCTTTGTTGACGGTCACGTCCGACTCGACTATCAAGAGTCCAGCCTCTTGCTGCAATGCTTCCTTGCGCGTGCGTTGCAACACCATAAGGTAATTTGGCGAAGGGTGGTCGGTCAGTTCGGCTATATTGACCAGCGTGAAGCCATATTCTTCCGAAGCCTTGCGCAGGATTTCAGTATTCTCAGCAGTGCTGTTGTCATTATATATAGTATAGGTGAACGGAACAGTGATTTCCGACGACATGATTGCCTTGATAGTATCGAGTGTCGTGGCTATACTATCTTTTACTGGAGTTATTATATGAAGACTTTTCATCTATGTAATTTTTGTTTCATTAGCACAAAAATAGTTATTTTTTTTCATATTTGATGATTTATCGGGAAAAAATCAGTATCTTTGCCCTAATTTTTCAGATTAAGTACGAAAATAAAGAACGAAACAACATATATGAAAGTCTGTATAGCCGAAAAACCGAGTGTCGCCCAGACCATTGCCAACGTGCTTGGAGCTACCTCTAAGCATCAGGGTTATTTCGAGGGCAATGGCTTTCAGGTCACATGGACCTATGGTCATCTGTGTACGCTCAAAGCGCCCGACGAATACACTCCGCAATGGAAAAAGTGGGACATGAACTATCTGCCGATGGTACCTCCAAGGTTCGGCATCTCGCTCATCGACGATGATGGCATCAAACGTCAATTCAAGATAATCGAAACTCTGTATGCCAATGCCGAATGTATCATCAACTGTGGTGATGCAGGACAAGAAGGTGAACTCATCCAGCGATGGGTGATGCAGAAGGCTAATGTCAAATGTCCTGTCTATCGACTGTGGATATCTTCGCTGACCGATGAAGCCGTGGCTGAAGGCTTCCGCAATCTCATGCCTCAAGACAAATACCAGAATCTCTACATGGCAGGATTATCTCGTTCGATTGGCGACTGGCTGCTTGGCATGAATGCTACTCGTCTTTATACGATCAGATACGGACAGAAGGATCAGCGACAGGTCATCAGCATAGGTCGCGTGCAGACTCCTACTTTGGCACTCATAGTGAAACGTCACTGGGAGATAGCCAACTTCGAGCCACAGCAGTACTGGGAACTGAAGACTCTCTACCGCAACGTCACTTTCAATGCTACCAAGGGACGTTTCGACAAAAAGGAAGATGCCGAGGAATTACTTGCAAAAATTCAAGATACTGAATTCACTGTCACCGATATTCAGAAAAAACAAGGCAAGGAAATCCCACCTCGTCTTTACGACCTCACGTCGCTTCAGGTCGATTGCAACCGCAAGTTTGGCTATAGTGCCGACGAGACTCTCAAGCTCATTCAGTCGCTTTACGAAAAGAAGGTGACTACATATCCTCGTGTCGATACGACATTCCTGAGCGACGATATTTATCCCAAATGCCCAGGTATTCTTGGCGGACTTCGTGGCTACGAATCTTACACCGCTGAATTGTTCGGAAAGAAACTGCCAAAGAGCAAGAAGGTCTTCGACAACTCGAAGGTCACAGACCACCATGCCATCATCCCTACTGGCGTACCAGCCATCAACCTCAACGAATGGGAACGCAGAGTCTATGACCTCGTGGCACGTCGTTTCATCGCAGTCTTCTATCCCGACTGCATCTTCAGTTCTACCACCGTATTGGGTGAGGCTGCAGAAGTGCCATTCAAGGCAACTGGCAAGATCATCCTCGAACCAGGATGGCGCAAGCTTTATGCCAACGAACCGGCCAAGGAAGCCACAGAGAAGACCAAGACCAACGAAGAAGAACAGGAGGAAAGCATACTGCCAGACTTCATTAAGGGCGAATCGGGTCCGCATACGCCTTCACTGCTCGAAAAATGGACTCAGCCGCCAAAGCTTTACACAGAAGCAACATTGCTTCGTGCGATGGAGACGGCAGGAAAACTCTGTGACGACGAAGACCTCCGTGACGCAATGAAGGAAAACGGACTGGGTCGCCCGTCAACACGAGCAGCCATCATAGAGACTCTCTTCAAGCGACGTTACATCCGCAAAGAGAAGAAAAACCTCGTAGCAACACAGACAGGCATTGAGGTCATCAAGACCATCAAACAGGAAATCCTGAAGAGTGCCGAACTGACAGGACAATGGGAAAAGAAACTCCGAATGATAGAGAGAGGCGAGTATCAAGCTGGCGTTTTCTACGAGGAATTGAAGACCATGGTGGCGCAAATAGCTGCAGAAGTAAAAAACGATTTTACCTCTCCTCGAATAGCTTATGTAAGCGAAGAGGCTGTCAAGACGACTACAAAAAAGGGAAAATCTACCTCTAAAAGTTAAATTACACCAAAAAAATTAGATTATTCGGATAATATTTTGTATCTTCGCGTCGATTTTGTGTGTTGCGTGCGTGCGCACATATCAATAAGACGTATTATGCAATCAAGACGATATTTATATATTCTCTTTCTGTTAATCATCATCTGCTCAGCCATGGGGCTGCGCCCTACTGTCGTTTATGCCACACGCCTCAGCTCCGTGTTACGCGACTCATTGGGTCTGGATTCGCTTGTCATCGACTCCTTGGCAGTAGATTCTCTTGCTGCCGATTCCTTGCAGTCCGACAGTATCTCGAAGAAGAAAGGCAGCGGACTTGTGGCTGTGGTTGACTACTCCGCAAAAGACTCATTGGTGTTTTCGGCAGGCAACATGGCTTTCCTGTTTGGCGAAAGCAAGGTGACATACGACGATATCCAGCTCGATGCAGAGCGAATCCAGCTCTCGCTCGACTCTTCACTCGTTCATGCCAATGGCGTGCCAGATACTGCCAAAGTTGGCAAGCTGATTGGTACTCCAAAATTCAAGGACAACAGCGGAGAATACGAAATGAAAAGGATTTCGTACAACTTCAAGACTGCCAAAGGACATATTTCAGACGTTGTGACACAACAGGGCGACGGATATATCACAGGTGGTACAACCAAGAAGATGCCAGACAACGACATATTCCTTGAGAGTGGCAAATACACCACATGCGACCAGACTGAATGTCCTCACTTCTATATTCAGCTGACCAAGGCTCGAGTGCGCCCCAACAAAAACATCGTGACTGGTCCTGCTTATCTTGTCGTTGCTGACGTGCCTCTGCCTTTAGCCATTCCTTTCGGTTATTTCCCATTCACCAAGAGCTATTCTTCAGGTCTGCTCATGCCTACTTACGGAGCCGACCAGACGATGGGTCTTTATTTGCGCAATGGTGGTTACTATTTCGCTATCAATGACTATGTTGACTTGAATCTCACAGGCGATATCTACACCAAAGGCTCATGGGGCATCAACGCTTCGTCAAAATATGCCGTTCGCTATAAGTTCTCGGGCAACCTGCAATTCAGTTACCTGAAGACCATTACCGGCGAAAAGGGAATGCCAGACTACAGTGTGGGAACAAACTTCAAGGCGGTGTGGAGTCATACTCAGGATAGCCGATTCAATCCTAACCTTACTCTCTCGGCTTCGGTCAACTATACCACTTCTGGCTACGAGCGAAGCAACCTGACCAGCTTCTACAGTCAGGACATGACTCAATCGACCAAGCAATCAACCATCAATGCTTCATACAAGATACCTAACTCCAATTGGTCTTTCTCGGCTTCGGCAAGCATCACTCAGCGTAATCAGGACTCTACCATCGTACTCCAGTTGCCCGATCTCTCAATCTCGATGAGCCGCACATATCCTTTCAAGAAAAAGGTGAGGGTTGGTTCTGAGAAGTGGTACGAAAAGATCTCTATGTCATATTCGGGTCGTGTCTCAAACTCGATTACCACCAAGCAGGATCAGCTAAAAAACAAGTCGCTGATCAAGGACTGGAACAATGGTATGCAGCACAACATTCCGATTTCTGCATCATTTACGCTATTGAACTACATCAACATCACACCGTCGTTCAATTTTACCGACCGCACATATACACATAAGACAAAGCAATACTACGACCCATCGATACAGAATCCAGACGGCACCTATGGCGGTGTTGCCAACGATACAATCTATGGTCTATACAACGTCTATAACTACAGCACGAGCATCAGTGCCAACACTAAGCTCTATGGTATGTATCGTCCGCTGCCTATCTTCAAGAATGCCAAGTTAGTGGCTGTACGTCACCTTTTTACACCTACCTTGTCGTTTAGCTATACACCAGACTTTGGCAAGCACAAGTATGGCAGCTGGTCATCATACCAGATGCCAGACTCAACGGTTGCAGGAGGATGGAAGACTGTAGAGTATTCGCCTTTCCAGGGTTATCTCTATGGAACAACTTCTCGCGGCAAAAGCGGTTCCATCTCATTGTCGCTCGCCAATAATATCGAAGCAAAGTTCCGTTCAGACAAGGACTCGACGGGCTATAAGAAAGTGTCAATCATCGACAACCTCACCACAAGCATCAGCTATAACCTTGCTGCCGACTCAATGCGTTGGAGTCCATCGATCCCAGTAGCTGCAACTCTCAAGTTCGGCAAATCGGGCTCGGTCAATCTCTCTGCTTCGTTCGATACATATATGTACGAGGTAAGCAAGACTGGTCAGCCTATCAAGGTCGATGTCCCTCGCTGGACAGTCGGCCGTTTCCCTCGACTTATGAATACAGGATATAGCTATAGCTATCAGCTGAGCAATGCGAAGCTTAAGGAATGGTTTGCCGGAGGTCCGCACGTCGATCCAGAAGACGATATGGACGACGAATACGGCGATGTCGATGACGACCTGAACCCATCGCTCGGCAACGAACTCGAACAACAAGAGAAGCGTCGGAAGAAACAGAAAGGCGAGAGTACAAGTTCGACCTATGACCCCGATGGCTATTATATCTGGAGTATGCCATGGACTATGAATCTCTCATATACCATGCGCTATGCTTATGCCGACTTCAACGCCAAGAAGAAAGAATACAACCTGAAACTGACTCACAGCGCATCTGTTTCTGGCACAATACAGCCAACCAAGTCCTGGAATTTCAGCTATAACTTCACATACGACTTCAATCAGCGCGAGGTGACATATATGAACATCAATGCCACCCGCGACATGCATTGCTGGACACTTACAGCCAATCTGAATCCTATCGGACAGTATGCAAGTTTCAATGTGTGCATTGCTGTGAAGTCGTCGATGTTGAGCGACCTCAAGTACGAGAAGTCGAATGCGACTCGCTCGAACAAGATTGACTGGTATGACGATTAATTGATATTTGCATTTCAAAACAAAAAAATTATATAAAATGATAGCAGTTGTCAAATACAATGCCGGAAACATCTTCAGTGTTCTGTGTGCATTACAGCGACTCGGTTACGAAGCTGTATTGACCGATGACCCTGAGATGCTGAACAAAGCAGACAAAGTAGTCTTCCCTGGTGTGGGCGAGGCTCGAGCTGCCATGGAATACCTCAACGAACATGGATTATCAGATGTCATTAGAAATCTGAAACAGCCAGTATTGGGTATTTGCATCGGAATGCAGCTTCTGTGCAGACATAGCGAGGAAAGTGATGTCGATTGCCTTGGCATCTTCGATACCGACATTGTAAAGTTCAGACCTTCAACTCCCGATCTGAAAGTGCCTCAGATGGGATGGAACCAGATAACAGATCTCAAGACCAATCTGTTGAAAGACGTGAAGGAAGGAAGTTTCGTTTATTACGTTCATTCTTATCACGCACCTCTCTGCGACTATACAATAGCCACGACCGACTATGACGGTCCATATAGTGCAGCTCTACACAAAGACAACTTTTATGCTACGCAATTCCACCCCGAGAAATCGGGCTCTGTGGGCGAACAGATACTAAAGAATTTCTTGGAATTATGATAGATATTATACCTGCAATAGATATTATCGACGGACAGTTGGTTCGTCTGCAACAAGGTGACTATAATGCAAAGACCATCTATAGTCAGAACCCACTCGATGTGGCAAAGCAGTTTGAAGATGTCGGCATCAAGCGTCTTCATGTCGTCGATCTCGATGGTGCAAAGGCAAACCATATCGTGAATTACAAGACACTTCACGACCTGGCCACCAAAACCAATCTCGTGATTGATTTCGGAGGTGGCATCAAGTCGGACGAGGATGTCGAAATAGCATTCGATAGTGGTGCGCAGTTCATTACTGGTGGTTCGATTGCCGTTCATCGCCCTGCTCTCTTCCTTTCTTGGATAGAGAAATATGGAGCCGACCACATCATCCTCGGTGCCGACATTAAAGATGGTTATATAGCACATACAGGCTGGACAGAGTCAAGCGACGCCAAATGGCAGAGTTTCATTGCCAGCTATGTGGGACGGGGTGTGCGTCGTGTCATATCGACCGACATCTCGCGCGACGGCATGATGAATGGCCCTGCCGTTGAGCTCTACAAGGATATCATGGAGCAATTTCCTGAACTGCATGTCACAGCCTCAGGCGGAGTATCGTGCATGAGCGATGTGGAACAGCTCGATGAAGCAGGGGTGCCTGCAGTGATAGTAGGCAAGGCTATTTATGAAGGACGTATCACAATTAATGACTTAGTAGAATATGCTCGCTAAACGAATCATCCCTTGTCTTGACGTGAAAGACGGGAAAACGGTCAAAGGTGTCCAGTTTGTGAATTTCCGTGATGCGGGAGATCCCGTAGAACTTGGCAAGCAATACAGTCAGATGGGTGCCGACGAATTGGTTTATCTCGACATCACAGCTTCTCACGAAGGCAGGCATACATTTACCGAACTCGTAAAACGCATTGCTGCCGAAGTGAATATACCGTTCACCGTGGGTGGTGGCATCAGCGAACTGGCGGATGTGGAAAGACTGCTCTCGGCTGGTGCCGACAAAGTCTCGGTCAACAGCGCAGCCGTTAGGCATCCTGAACTGATTTCTGAGATTGCTTCTCGCTTCGGATGTCAGGAATGTGTGGTTGCGATAGATGCTCGTCTTGAAGAAGACGGAACATGGCGCTGCTACCTGAATGGAGGACGCATACCTACCAGTCACAACCTCTTCGATTGGGCTTATGAAGCACAGGAGCGAGGTGCGGGCGAGATTTTGTTCACGTCGATGAATCACGACGGCGAGAAGAAGGGTTTTGCCAACGAGGCTTTGTCAAGACTGCATGATTTACTCTCGATACCTGTCATCGCAAGTGGTGGCGCAGGCACAATGGAGCATTTCCGCGATGCTTTCACCATCGGACATGCCGATGCAGCCCTCGCCGCTTCGGTCTTCCACTTCGGAGAGATCCCTCTCAGCGACCTCAAGACATATCTGTCAAACGAAAAGATTAATATAAGAATATAATAAAAGATGGAAATCGATTTCAACAAAATGGATGGCTTGGTTCCTGCCATCATTCAGGATGCTCAGACCGACAAGGTGCTGATGCTTGGCTTCATGAACGTAGAAGCATATCAGAAAACTGTCGAAACAGGAAAGGTGACTTTCTGGTCACGCACTCGCAATACACTCTGGACCAAGGGCGAGACTTCGGGCAACTTCCTCAACGTTGTTGAGATTCTCAACGACTGCGATCAGGACACCCTGCTCATCAAGGCCAATCCTGTAGGTCCTGTGTGCCATACAGGTGCCGACACTTGCTGGAACGAAAAGAATCCTCACAAGGCTGCAAACAATAAGGAGAATGCTCTGCTCTTCCTTTCTGAATTGCAGGATTTCATCGAGAAACGCCACGAGGAAATGCCCGAAGGCAGTTATACCACATCACTCTTCAAGGATGGCCTTAACAGAATGGCTCAGAAAGTAGGAGAGGAGGCTCTTGAACTCGTGATTGAGGCGTGCAACGGCACAAACGACCGTATGATTTACGAAGGCTCAGATATGCTTTATCATCTCATCGTTTTGCTTACAAGCAAGGGACTCAGAATAGAAGATATGGCAGCCGAGTTGCGTGAACGTCACAATCCTGGCTGGAAGAAGCATTGACAACATCACACACAAACTATTCAACCCATGATCAAATACCAAGGCGTGACAATTGAGAGAGACGCACAGACTCTCTTTGAGAATATCGACTTCCGTGTAGAAGAAGGTGAGTTTATCTATCTGATTGGCAAGGTGGGAACTGGCAAAAGTTCGCTGCTCAAGACTATTTATGCCGAATTGCCAGTGGCTGATGGATATGCAAGGGTTTTCGACTACGACCTCCGAAAAATCAAACGCAACCAGATTCCATATCTCAGACGTAGCCTTGGTATAATATTCCAGGATTTTCAGCTGTTGACCGACAGGACAGTTTACGACAACCTCGAATTTGTGCTGAAAGCAACAGGCTGGAAATCTAAGCAGGAACGCGACGAGCGCATTCATCAAGTGCTTACCCTTGTGGCCATGGAGACCAAGTCATGGCGCATGCCAAATACCTTATCGGGTGGCGAACAGCAACGTGTCGTAATCGCCCGAGCATTGCTGAATCAGCCAAAGGTAATATTGGCCGACGAACCGACTGGTAACCTCGATCCTGAGACAGGTCATAACATTGTAGCCCTGCTTCACGAAATCTGCAAGAGCCAGAATACGGCTGTGGTAATGTCAACACACAACCTGAAGTTCATCGAGGAGTTCCCTGGACGTGTAATCAAGGTAGAAGACCGTGACCTGAAGGAAGAATCAGACCGAGATGCCTCAGAGCTCAAAGATCCGGATAGTTCGGAATTGACTCCAGAAACTCAAATCGACCAAGAGTGCGGTTCATCCGACAGCAATATGTCGTAAGTCCGTTGCTCACAATCAGATAATCGACTTTCAACGTGAGGTTGTATCTGGCAATCTGGTCAAAGACTTTTCGGGTCAGAGCCACCGACGATGCCTTATACTCGACAATGACCTTTGGCTTTCCCAACTCGTCAAAGACCACGCTATCGCAACGTTTTTCCGTCAATCCTACCTTGATCGGCACTTCGTTGCCAATGCGGCCTTTCGGAAATCCGCAGTAGTTGACCAGATAATTCACGAAATGCTGGCGCACCCATTCCTCTGGAGTCAGGCGCACATACTTGTTTCTTTGGCTATCAAAAATCTCTTCCTGCCCATTTGATGAGTTTCGCACACGATAGGCGAAAGCCGGAAGATTGAGAGTTTGGTCGAAATTCATAGCGCAAAGATAGTCAATAATTATCATTTTGCAAATAGAATTGAAATAAATCAGTCAATTATGGCAGCAAAAAAACAGGATTATTCATCGATATGCAAAGATATAGAACAAGGGCATTTTGCTCCTGTCTATCTTTTGCATGGAGAGGAGTCTTATTTTCTCGACCATATTACCGACCTTCTGATCGACAATATCCTGACAGAAGACGAAAAGGATTTCAACCTCACTCAATTCTATGGTGCAGATGTTACCAGCATAGGAGACATTGTTTCGGCTTGTCGCCGTTACCCAATGATGGCTGAGCGACAGCTTGTGTTGTTTCGAGAAATTCAAGCCTACGACAATCGCTCACAGCAACTCGACAATCTGTCGCTCTACATCAAGCAGCCTCTCGAAAGCACTGTCTTCGTAATGATATGCAAAACCAAGCCTTTGGGAGGCAAACTG
>SAMEA3663299__coassemble_549_pt1 | contig 16816 bp, 6 predicted proteins | sample SAMEA3663299__metabat2_low_PE_005 | metagenome-assembled genome bin SAMEA3663299 (sample SAMEA3663299) | pig gut metagenome | biome: pig gut; feature: pig-associated habitat; material: faeces | place: China | collected 2013
ATCCTATGGGCGTTCTCGGCCGCCTACCGTGTCCTGCGTCGTCCTGAATATCTTGAGGCTGCGACTCGCGCCAAAGACTATATGCTCGCTCACTTCATCGACAAGGAGTATGGCGGAATCTACTGGGAACTGGATGCCGAGGGCAATCCTCTCGACACCAAGAAGCAGTTCTATGCTATTGGCTTTGCCATCTATGGATTGTCGGAATATGCGCGTGCCACCCACGACAAGGAGGCTCTCGACAAATCAATCGAGTTGTTCCACTGCATCCAGCAACATTCGTTCGACCATGTCAATAATGGCTATATCGAGGCTTGCACACGCGAATGGGGCGAGATCTCAGATATGCGTCTTTCCGACTTAGACGCCAACTATCCAAAGTCTCAGAACACACATCTTCACATAATCGAACCTTATACCAATCTCTATCGCGTGTTGCAGAGTGCCGCTACTTGCGACAAGTGCAGGGATGAATACAAGGAAGTGACCATAGAAGTCGAAAAGGCTTTGCGCAACCTCATCGACATCTTCACCGACAAGATTCTCAATCCCGAAACACATCATCTCGACCTCTTCTTCGACATGGACTGGAAGCGCGGTGCCGGCTGGTTGGAAAGCTATGGTCACGACATCGAGTGCTCTTGGCTGATGCACGAGGCTGCTTTGGTCTTGGGCGACAAGGAGGTGTTGGCAAAGGTAGAGCCTATTGTTAAACTGGTTGCCAAGGCAAGCGAGAAGGGACTGAATGCCGATGGCTCGATGACTCATGAGGCAAACCTCGACACAGGTCACATCGATGATGACCGTCACTGGTGGGTTCAGGCCGAGGCTGTGGTCGGATTCCTCAACATCTACCAGTATTTCGGCGACACCGATGCTTTGGACAAGGGCTTGAAGTGCTGGCAGTATATCAAGGACAATCTCATCGACAACGAAGGTGGCGAGTGGTTCTGGAGTCGCGACAGTAAGCGCAATATCAACCGCAAGGACGATAAGGCAGGATTCTGGAAGTGTCCATACCATAACAGCCGTATGTGCCTCGAGATTATCGAACGAGAATTCTAATCTTTCTTAATTGTCAGTAATCATGAAACCTTACAAATTTGTGCCTTTCCTCAAGAGCACTATCTGGGGAGGCGATCAGATTGCGCCATTCAAGTGCATCCATACCGACGATACCAATATCGGGGAATCGTGGGAAATAAGCGGAGTAAAAGGTCATGAGAGTATCACTGCCGACCGTGGTCTTGTCAACGATGCCGACCTCGGCATGACTCTCCCAGATCTTATCGACAAGTACAAGGGTCTTCTCGTTGGCGACAAGGTCTATGAACGCTTTGGCAACAACTTCCCTCTGCTTGTCAAGTTCATCGACTCGCGTCAGGACCTCAGCATTCAGGTTCACCCCGACGACAATCTTGCCAAGAAACGCCACGACTGTAACGGAAAGACCGAGATGTGGTATATCATCAAAAGCGACTCAGGGGCAAAGATTTATTCTGGCATGAAGAAGGCCATCACTCCTGCCGAGTACGAGGCTCTCTTGTCGCATGAGGTGGAAGGAGTCAACCCTATGGCCGACATCATTGCCACTCATGAGTCACACCAGGGCGACCTCTTCTTCCTCCCTGCCGGACGAATGCACGCTATCGGAGCTGGCAACTTCCTTGCCGAAATACAGCAGACCTGCGACATCACCTATCGCGTCTATGACTTCGGCCGCCGTGATGCCAATGGCAATACCCGCGAGCTTCACACTGAATTAGCCAAAGATGCCATCGATTTTAAGGTCTATCCCGAGTATCGCTCGTCTTACGACAGCACTCTGCCTGTGGCTCCACTCGTCGAATGTCCTTATTTCTCGGTCAATCGTGTTGTGGTGCAACATGCTCAGCAGGTCGATCTCAACAGCGATTCGTTTGTCATCGCGGTTTGTCTGCATGGCAATGCCAACATCAATGGCGTGAAGGTGCATCAGGGCGAGACTCTGCTTGTTCCTGCTTCCGAGAACGTGCTCAACATCTTCGGCAATGCCACATTCCTCACGGCAACAATCAAAAGCTAACACAATAATACTAACAAACAAAATCTATCTTTTATGAAGAAGAGTATATTATTGCTTTCGACATTATTATCAGCCAGCACTGCCATGGCTGAAAAAGTTGAATTGCGCACTCCCAACAACAGTCTCGTACTCGATCTCAACAAGGGCGCCGAGCCTCAGTTTGTATATTACGGGCCTGCCCTCAAGTCTCAGGACATCGCACAGTTGCCATTGCTCTCTGGTGGTCGTGCCGAGCTCTATCCTGCCTATGGCGCGACTCATACTACGTCCGAGACCTGTCTTGCCATGCGTCATGCCGATGGCAATATGTCAACACAGCTGCTCATCTCCGACTATAAGATTGCGTCGGTCAAGGACAAGGCTCCTAATGGCGCTGAGCGTTCGGGCGAGTTGCTCACCATCACTCTCACCGACCCTCTCTATCCTACCACAGTGCGTCTCTATTATCAGAGCTACGATGATGTAGATATGATCGAATACTGGAGCGACATCACCAATGGCGAGAAGAAGACCGTCACTCTCACTCAGTTCTTCAACCCTCTCCTGCCAGTGCGCCGAGGCAACGTTTGGTGCTCTCACTTCCATGGCACATGGGCTGCTGAGGCACATCTCTACGACGAGCCTTTGACCAACGGAACCATCGTGCTCAAGGAGAAAGACGGAATCCGCAATGCTTTCATCAGCCGCAACGAGGTCATGCTCTCGCTCGACGGAAAGGCTCAGGAGAACGAAGGTGCAGTAATCGGTGCTTCGTTGCTCTATAGCGGTCCTTATCGCGTCACCATCGACACCGACGATACCGACTATCATTATTATTTCGCTGGCATCAATCCCGACAATTCTGAATATCACCTCAAGAAGGGCGAGACTTTCACCACTCCTCACTCTGCCATCACCTATTCCACCAAGGGTACCAACGGCGTGAGTCAGGCTTTCCACCGCTGGGCTCGTCGCTATCAGCTTCGCCATGGCAACCAGGAGCGCATGATCCTGCTCAACTCTTGGGAAGGCGTTTATTTCGACATCAATGCTCCAGGAATGGACCAGATGATGAAGGATATTGCATCAATGGGTGGCGAACTCTTCGTGATGGACGATGGTTGGTTTGGCGACAAGTATCCCCGCAATGTCGATAACTCTTCGCTTGGTGACTGGGCTGTCGATACCCGCAAGCTCCCTGATGGCATCAATGGTCTGTTGCGCGATGCCAAGAAGAACAGCGTGAAGTTCGGCATCTGGATTGAGCCTGAGATGTCAAACACAGTCTCTGAACTCTACGAGGCTCATCCCGATTGGATCATCAAGGCTCCAGGCCGTGAGCCTGTCTTGGGTCGTGGCGGCACACAGGTGGTGCTCGATATGGCCAACCCAAAGGTTCAGGACTTTGTGTTCAACCTTGTCGATACCCTCCTCACCAACTACCCTGAGATTGCCTATATCAAGTGGGATGCCAATGCTCCTGTGATGAACCACGGCTCACAGTATCTGCCAATGCAAGACCAGTCTCACCTCTATATCAAATATCACGAGGGTCTGATCAAGACTTGCCAGCGAATCCGCGAGAAGTATCCTGATGTTGTCATTCAGGATTGTGCTTCGGGTGGCGGACGTGTCAACTACGGCTTGCTCCCTTATTTCGACGAGTTCTGGGTGAGCGACAATACCGATGCTCTGCAGCGTGTGCGTATGCAGTGGGGAACGTCTTATTTCTACCCTGCCATCGCCATGGCAAGCCACATCTCGGCAGCTCCTAACCACCAGACGTTCCGCACCATACCGCTCAAGTTCCGCATCGATGTTGCCATGAGCGGACGTCTCGGAATGGAGATCCAGCCAAAGAACATGACCGACGAAGAGAAGGATCTCTGCCGCAAGGCTATTGCCGACTACAAGAAGATTCGTCCTATCGTGCAGTTTGGCGACCTCTATCGTCTCCTCTCGCCTTACGCTGGTCAAGACCTCGCTTCGGTGATGTATGTGGGTGAAGACAAGAAGCAGGCGGTGTTCTACTGGTGGAAGCTCGAGACTTTCATGAACCAGCACTTCCCTCGCGTGAAGATGGCAGGACTTGACCCTAACAAGACATACACCATCCATGAGCTCAATCGCATCGACACCCGTCCTCTCGACTTCGAGGGCAAGAGCTTCAGCGGTGCCTATCTCATGAACGTCGGACTCGAGATTCCGAAGAGTCACATTGTCGAATATCACAAGCAGAACGATTGGAGCTCTCGCGTCCTGTATCTCTCTGCTGAATAAAAATTATGGTTCAAGCAATCTTCTCTACCAATTGCTTGAACCATATTTTTTTCTAGGGATTGGATATTCATTATTTTCTATTCCAGCGATTTGCGAGATAGCGGGAAGGTGAAGTAGGTGTTGGGGAATGGCTCGTTGACGAGAGTGAAGTGCCACCATTCGCAGTCGTATGGCTTGAATCCGTGATCCATCATCGCCTTCTGTAGTATCATGCGGTTGTTATAATGTTCCTGCGTGATAGGCTTGTAAGCTCCTATGGTCTGTCCTGGCTGCACGTCAGGATGTGAGGCAACGCCGAAGTAGTCGTAGGTGCAACCCATATCCACCTCTTTCTCTGTTGCCATGTCGAAGAGCGTTAGGTCGATGGTGCTGCCACGAGTGTGACCTGACTTTTCGGCAATATATTCCTGTGGGACGAGCACAGCCTTGTCGAGTTCGGGATAGAAATACTGCTTCATGAGCGTGTCATTGGCATCCACTGCCCATTGCATGAAGTAGTCAACAGCTTTCTGCGGACGATAGCCGTCGAAGATTTTCAGACGGTAGCCCTGCTTGATGAGGTCGTCGCTCACCTTCTTGAGCGAATCAGCTGCCTGTCGGGTGAGCATGGCTATTGGCTCATCATATCCGGGGATGCGACGGCCGATGAAGTTATAGGTGCTGTAGTAGCGAATCTCGAGAATCACATCAGGTACGACATCCGTAAGGACGACAAACTGTGAGGCGTCAGCTTCAGGAGCAATGACTATCGAATCGTCATTGCTGGAGCATCCCACAATGCAAGAAGCGAAAATACAGCAGAGCAATGCTCCTGCAAAAAATTGAATCTTCATAGGTTTGGATTTTACTTTTGTCAAAAAAACTCCTGCAAATATAGGAAATAATCCAAAACTGCGAACAGATAATGTGAATTTTGCCATAAAAAACGTGTCTCTGGGCAATTTGTCGGTTGCGATTGTATTTTTTTAACAAAGTTCATAATGAAATAGTGGAAGTATTGCAGATTCAGGGTACTACAGACATGTCAGTATCTTTTTTGCATTTCAAAAATCTGAGTGTTGTCATAAAGCATGATGCATCACAAAATAAAGAGAAACATCCTGATAGATTCTTCTCCATAACCATGTCATTAATTTAGGTTATTTACAAATTATTGACGTATCTTCATTGAGGAATGATGCTTTGTACTCATTCGTATCTACAATGATGCGCTGAAGCACTATGCCAGGGCTGTTGGTGCTGATATTTAGCTGCAACATGTTCTTTGCGACTTGTTTGCATGACAGACGGACATCCTTTTCAATGACGCGGGCTGCCCCTGCAGGATACATCAGGTCATAGCAATGTGCCCAGTTCATATCCTTGTTAAGATTGATAGTCATGCCTTTGCATCCTTCGAATGCAACAGAAACATTGTGCCCACCAAGAACGAATGGCATGACTGTCGAGAATACAAGGTGTATGTTAAGGCTGTCTGGACACTCTGTCATTTGCATTCTGTATGCCAAGGATGCTTTTTGAGGAATGACGTTTGATGGCATGAGAGCCAAAGCTGAAGCGGTGCGTCCGAGGTCGGGAATGACTGTCCAGCTCATCCCTTCATCGGTTTCTGCCCTGAAGTAATGACTCGCCTCCATCACTACTCTACCTCGATCGGCTTTATAGACAAAACCATCGGTCTTTCGCATTACCTCGTCGAGTCTTTTCACCTCGGGCATCATGTTGAATTGTGGTGCATGCCATGTATTGTAGCCAATGTGCACCTCGGTCATGATGTTGTCCCATTTGCCACCCGACATTACCTTGTTGTAGTGATAAGTGAGGAGTGAGTCTCGTTTGAAGCAATCTTCTGCGTGGTCTGCCCATCTGTTGGCTTCAATGTCTCCGATGCTGTAAAGATAGTGATTCTTTGCCACGGAATAGTACATATCATGAAGATTGGCCAAAGCTTGGACTGGATAAAGAATGATTTGGTTGTATGAAGCCTGACTACCTTCACCAATCTTTTCCTTCAGTCGGAGAGCTTCGGCTTCAAGTGCAAGAAATTCGTTCCTTACCATTGTCCATTCACCTCGTTCAAGACTGTAGGTATTTTGGTCAAGCATCTCTGCAGTCACCCTTGCTGCATATTTGTTGTAGGCACTGAGAATATGTGCGGCTTCTTTGGCATTGTCGCCAGCAAACCATCGGCAGAAATCTTCTGCATAATCCACAAGATTGCTGGCATTGAATCGGTCGGGATTCCATGCCATGTCCATAAAGAACTGTGTCACAAACTCTGCAGGCTTGATGTCTCCTACATTAGTTATCCATATACGGTCGATTCCACCTTGATAAGCGAGATTCATCTGTTGCCAGATGTGCTGAATCTGCATCTGCTGTAGCCATTTCATTGCTCGTGGCGCACCATAGTAGCCGAAATGATAATACATGCCGAATCCTCCTTTGCGATTGCTGGTTTCAGGAGTCGGAATCTTGCGCACATCACCCCAGTTGTCGTCACAGAGCATAATGGTTACATCTTCGGGTACTTGTAATCCCTCTTCATAATAGTCAAGCATCTCGCTATAAAGAGTCCATACTTGAGGCGTTTTGCTTGCAGGTTTCTTTGTCACTTGCTCAATGATTTGACGCTGGTCGCTTACGATTTTTTTCAATAGTCGCATATTGGCTTCCCGACCGCCAGCATCTGCCATAGGACGGTCTTCTTCTCCACGCAGACCCATCGTGATCATGCTTTCGTAGAGCTTGGTATTCTCTATGCCTTCGCGGAAGAACTGCTTCAACCCTTCTTCGTTGGTCATATAGTTCCACTCGCCATTGCCATAGTTCTGCTTTGTGCGCACCCATTCCTGCTGAGAGCGTTGCATCGGCTCGTGATGCGAAGTACCAATTACGACACCCATAGCATCGGCGAGACGAGGGTTATCAGGGTCATCCCAGTTGAAGCAGTTGCCCTCATATTCGCCGTTTTCATTGTATAAGATTGATTCCAAAGGTCGGTATTCCTTGAAAGTACCCCACATGCCAGGCCACAGCAGATTAGCTTTCATGCGGAGCAAGAGTTCATAGACATGCGAATACATCTGAGAGTTCATGCCACCGAACTTCTTTCGAGCCCATCCCTGCAGGCATGGATTTTCGTCATTAATGAAGATACCTCGGTATTTCACCTTCGGCTCGCCATCTGTAAAGACACCGTTTTCGGCAAATATGGAGTCGTGGTGTGCAATCGGAATATCTGCCCACCAATACCAAGGCGAGACACCAATCTGGCGGCTCAGCTCGTATATTCCATAAATCGTGCCTCGTTTGTCCGACCCGAGAATCACCAGCTTGCCGTTGTCAACGAAGATTAGATACTGCTCCCATTTGCCTTTGAGCTGTTTGCTCTCGTTGGAGTATCGTTTGGCAATGGCACTTTTGCCTACGGTTGCAACAACGATTGGGGCATTACTGCTGCCCGTGACTGCTTTGAAGTCGTTGCGCAGATTTGCCACAGCCTTCTTCACGCCCTCCCAGTCGGATGGATCACAGACAATGGTGTCGGCAGAAGGCGAGAGACATACAGAACGATTGAGTGTCGTCGTGAAGGAGATAAAGGAGTCGGCAGCACGAAGCACATTAGCCGAGAGCATGATGCCCAGAAAGGTCGAAACGAAGATGCGCCAATTCATGTAGGTGTCGTTTGATTTAAGTAAAGACGCCCTTTTCAAACAAAGAGCGTCTTCTCGATACACAATAATATTTATTATCCAAACAAACTAATTAGTTACTATAACCAGGATTCTGGGTTAATTCACCATCCTTATTAGCCTGAATAGCAGAAATAGGGATTGGGAACAGATCATAATGACTATCGTAAGCCTTCTTGTCGGCACTATGAGCAGCATCGAAGTATGGGTTATACTTAGTAATGCGCTCGAAGATCTTGCCAGTGCGTGCAAGAGTCAGACGGCGCTTCTCTTCGCATACCAGCTCTCGGAGACGCTCATCGAGGATATAGTCGATTGTCATCTGGTCGGCAGTACATGGTTTTGCCTTGGCACGCTCATGGAGCACATTGATGTCGGCTGCAGCCTCGCTCTTCTTGCCCATGTTGACATAAGCCTCGGCGCGAAGCAGATAAGCCTCGGCAAGACGGAAGAAATACTGATCAGTAAATGTCTTGCCACCAGTACCTGCCAATTGATAGATCGAGGCATTGCCATACTGGGCTGCTGGATGATGGAATGGAGTTGTCATCTTGGTCGAATAGCCGCACATGAATCGGTTAGGCAACTGAGTAGTGGCATTGACACCACCGCCAAAACCTGTCTCCATGCTGTAGCCTTCAGGAAGGACAGTATTCTCAAGGTCGAAATAGCCGTCTGGCATTGCGGCAGCAAGGGCAGGATCAGAAGACAGAACCTCAGGACGATGTACCTTGAACTTACGAGGCCAGTTGTATTCAGAATTGCGCATGTCGTTGAAGTCATCTGCCCATATTCCGCGATAGAGATGTTCGACTGCATAGTGAGTGCCGATGCCTCGTCCACCAGTCATGTCTCCGATTGGCCAGTTGAAGAGCTGGAGGTTGGTGCCATCTGGCTTGATGATCTTGAATTTGTCAACCTGTGGAGCAAAGAAACGCTCGCCCCAGAAACTGCCTGGATTCCAGAAGAAGTGGCTTGTGTTGTTGCCACCGCCTTCGACATTAGTTTCAAACTGGATAACCCAAATTGCCTCCTTGTTGCCAGAAGCACGGTTCTGGTTGTTTGGACGGAAGAGGTCATAGAAGACATCGCCATCCTCGTCTTTCTGCGAGCCATAACGCTCAGTCATGAGAGCAAGATTTGGATTGTTGATGACCGAAGAAGCAGCCGAAGCAGCTTTGTCGTTGGCACCTGTTGCAAGATAAAGCTCAGAGAGAAGCATAAATGCTGCTGGCTTGCTGATCTCACCATCTTTCACTGCATTTATCTCAGGAAGATTGGCACTTGCAAACTCAAGATCCTCGACAGCCTGGGCAAGAACAGTGCTCTTTGCCTCACGAGTATAGTCGGTCTTTGGAGTTGTCACTTCATCAAGCTGGAGAGGCACATCTCCATATAAATATACCAATGTGCGGTAGCCAAGGGCACGGAAGAAACGCGCCTTTGCCTCATAAACGCTCTTCTCAGCATCGCTCAGGGCAGTAGAATTAGGCAAACGACTGATGATGGTATTGGCCTGGGCAATGAGCAGATAATTCTTGTCCCAATAGAACTTGGCTATGCTGCCTGAAGGAGAAAGGTCTGACACGACATTTGAAATCAGAGGATCGGCAGTGATCCACATGTCGGCAAACTTCGAAAGATCGGTTGTGCGGTCGTAAGTAGTGTAATACTGCTCGCGAGTGAGGTAATACAGTTCGTTGGTAGCAGCTGTAAAGTCGGCCGCAGTATTGTATGAGTTGGATGCCGAATTGAAGTCGAGAGCCTTTTCCTCAAGGAAATCGTCTTCGTTGCAGCCAACCATCATGGCAGAAGCCAGTAATGTATATAATAATATCTTTTTCATAATTGTTTAGAGATTGATGTTGATACCGATAGTGACGCTCTTCATTACAGGACGGTGGTCGTAGCAGCTACCAGTAACGCGGCTCTGACCATTGATGTCGCTATATGTCATGTCTGGTTCTGGATCCCAACCGTGCCACTTGGTGAATGTGGCAAGGTTCTTGGCGCTCACATAGAGGTTGACATTCTCGATTCCTATCTTGCTCATCCATTTCTTTGGAAGGTCGTAAGCAAGAGTGATGTCCTGCAGACGGAGGAACGAACGGTTCTCGTAGCGATAAGGATTGATGGCAGGGTTGGCATTATACATTGCATAGATGCCATCAGGGTTGCTTGGAGTCCAGAAGTTCTCAACCTGCTCGGTCAAGCGGTTATGACGGAGAGTGTTGTCGTTGACAAGCTCTGCAAAAGAGTTCTTTCCCATATAGCTCTTGTCTCCACCCAATACTGAGTTGAGAAAGAAACTCAAAGAAATGCCTTTGTATTTGAATGTGTTGAGCAAGCCCATGCGCACACCAGGATCGGTGCGTCCGATGATGCTGCGGTCGTCTTCGTCAATCTTTCCATCGTTGTTGATATCCTTGATGCGGTAGTTTCCAGGGTTGTAACCTTCAGGAATATCATCACCGATCTGATAGATGCCATCGACAGTATAGTCATAGATGGCTGAGAGTGACTCGCCAATGAAGAGAGATGAAGATGTGAGGTCGTCTTCCTTGCCATCACCGTCATTGTCAAGACCTGCAAGTTTCTTGATTTCGTTGCGGTTGAGCGAGAGGTTGAACGAAGATGTCCATTCGAAGTCGCCATTCTTGATGTTGGTCGAGTTGAGAGTTACCTCAAAGCCATGGTTGTCAATCTCTCCTACATTCGACATGATAGATGTGAAACCTGTGATTGATGGGATAGACACAGCATAGAGCAAGTCCTTGGTTGTTGTCTTATAGTACTCGATGTTACCGCTCAGACGGTTATTGAGCACGGCAAAGTCGATACCGAAGTTCAGACCACCAGTCTTCTCCCACTTGAGGTTTGAGTTCTCCATCGACACGAGTTCCTGACGCATAACGCCTGAAGAAGCGCCATCACCGAAGATATAGCCTATGCTTGAGTTGACGCGAGCCAATGATGAGTAACGGCTTGTCTGGTTACCGCTTACACCATAGCCTGCACGCAGTTTCAAGTAGTCGAGGCTTGGCACCTTGAACCACTCTTCGTTGGTAAGTACCCAGCCAAGGGCAACTGAAGGGAAGACTGCCGACTTGTTGTTGGCAGAGAAGCCCGAATAACCATCACGGCGCACGGTTGCAGTCACAAGATAGCGTCCGTCGTATGAATAGTTGACACGATACATCTGATAGAGCAAAGTCTCAAGCCATGCATCGGAACTTGTATTCTGAGTTGAAGCAAGTTCGAGAGAGTTGTAGCCGAGAGTCATGCGAGGGAAGAGCTTGGCATCGGCTCCTGTGTACATATACTTGCGACGTGATGCACCATATACAACAGTTGCGCCTACGTTGTGCTTTCCGAAGTCGTTGCTATAGTTGACAATATTATCGAAAGTATAGTCATAGTATGTGCCATGATGCTTATAGGCAGAGCCATTACTGTTTTCTGCAAATTCGCTTGCATAGTTATGCTCGCTGATACGGTAGTTGTTACCGAAGTTTGCACGATAGGTAAGACCCTTCAAAGGTAACTGGACTTCAGCATAAAGGTTAGCGAAGAAAGAGTTAGTGCGGTCATAGTCGTCAACGAGAGAACCATGATATGGATTCTCGCGTGCATCGTGCGCAGGATAATGAATCATCTCGCCATTCTCGTCGTAAGGTTTTGTGAGTGGACTGCATTCGATGAGGAAAGGAAGATATGTCTCTTGTCCGTCGCGGTTTTCGAATGAACCAAAAGCCTGAATACCAGCCTTCAACCATTTGATAGGCTGAATATCGAGGTTGACGCGGATAGAATTACGCTTGTAGTCATCGTTGAGAAGATAGTTCTTCTGAGTGGTGTTGCCTACCGAAATGAGATATGACATATTGTCGCTTCCACCAGAGATGTTGAGCTTGTTCTCTTGTATCTGTCCATCGCGTGTGAAGTCATCCCACCAATCATAATCTCCATCAATGATGTTGCCTTGTTCGTCGGTCATCCATGCGTCTGGCAAACGCTGCGAGATCTTGAACTCAGGGTTGGCCTGCGTGTAGCCAGAAGACTCGGTCTTAGAATAAAGCCAAAGGCACTCAGTATCGAAGTTGAGCATTTCCTCTCGGTTCATTGTGCGGAGTTTCTTGGTAGGAGTCTGCTGGCTGTAGCTGCTTGAGAACGATACCTTAGCTTTGCCTTTTGCTCCCTTTTTTGTTGTAATGAGCAATACACCATTGGCTGCCTGTGCACCATATACTGCTGTGGCAGAAGCATCCTTGAGAACGTCGATGCTCTGAATGTCGGCAGGGTTGAGACTCGATATGCCTCCTGTGTAGATAATACCATCCAGGACAATCAACACACTTGAGTTGCCGGAGATAGTTGTATTACCGCGAATAGAGATCTGTGGGTCGCTTCCTGCAGAACTTGCCTGACCTACATTCAAGCCTGGGACGCTACCCTGGAGAGACTGGAGGAGGTTAGTGTTGGTCGATTTCTCAAAAGCCTTGATGTTGGCACTTACTACAGCTCCAGTAAGGTCGCTCTTTTTCATTGTGCCATAACCTACAACAACTACATCATCAAGCAGCTTGCTGTCTTCTTCAAGAACCACTTTGAGCTCGCTGCTGTTGCATGCTACTTCCTTTGAAGAGTAGCCAACAAAAGACACTACAATAGTAGCATTCTTCTTCACAGAAAGACTGAACTTTCCGTCAACATCGGTTACTGTGCCATTAAGAGATCCTTTCTCTACAACAGTGGCGCCAATGATAGGCTCATTGTCGGTAGCCGAAATCACAACTCCTCGCTGAATATTCTGAGCCAGCGAGTTTACTATACATGCCATCAGCATAAATAGTAGCAAAAAACGATTTCTCATTGATAGATAATGTTTGAATTAGTAATGTATTTAAATAATGTATCAATCGATTTGTGACTACCTCTGGACTTATCGACCAGAAGACATGCGTGGTCATCAAAATTCCGACGGTGCAAAGTTATTGCTATTTATTGAGAACAAAAAATATTTTAGAAACATGAATGTTGTTAAATGATACAAGTTGAAAAACGGCACATTCTCAATGTATCATAGTGTTTCAAATATGATACATTTTCACATTTTTTACTATATATTTATTGTTTATTCACAGAAAAACCTATATTTTTGCAATATGATTGATACATTATTTAAATAATCCTTAATCTTGATTACTTTGTCATGTCCAACAGACTCTTTTTCCTCATTGTCTTGTTTCAGATGCTGATACATGCCGTATCAGCACAGTCGTACCGTTTATTTACCACTGAAGACGGATTGCCAAGCACATCAATCTCATATCTTTTTCAGGATAGTCACGGTTTCTTCTGGATTGCAACCGAGAATGGACTCGTCAGGTATGACGGAGCTCGTTTCAAGACCTATGTTCATCGGGACAATGACCACACGTCATTGGCTCATGATTTCGTTACTTCTCTGGATCAGGACTCCGACGGTCATTTATTTGTTTCGACTTACATGGGTGTGCAAGTGTATGACTACAACACTGACACATTCTCTCCGAACGTCGTTTGGGAGGATGGTAGTCAGTTCAAGGATAATGCCAACTATGTGTTCTGCTCTTCTAAAGGAAAGGTCTATTCCGTTGGTTATTCAATCAATTCTTTGAACTATGATGGAAAGATTCTTAAGGCTAAGAAATTGAATATGCCTCTGAATTTCAAAAACTACAATAAGATGCAGGAAGACAAAGATGGAAGACTATGGATATCTCACAGTGGTTCGAATACTCTGTTTTGTCTCGACAATGATTTAGTTGTTGCCGATTATGAGCTCGTTGTATCTTCTGGCAATACCAGTATTTCAGATTTTTCTGTTTCTTCCGATGGAGCAGTGTTTGTGCTGACATCCGATAATGGACTTTGGGAACTTGACCAGATATCAAAGAGTTTTTTCCCGATAGATATAACATTCCCTACACATAACAATATTCGGATCATGTCGCGAAATGAATATCTTTATATGTCGGGCGATTGTGGGTTTGCTGCAGTTTTTGACAGAAAGAAGAAAGCCCTCAATTCATCTGTTTCTGAAATTCTCAAAACGCTGTTTCCTGATGGTAACGTGAATCAGTTCATTTCTGATCGAGAGGGAAATCATTGGTTAAGCATAACCCAAAAAGGAGTCTTGATGCTTCGATCCGATCTATCGCCTTTCAATATCATAGGGCACCAATACGTCAATTCAGATAATATCGGACATAGCCCCGTGAGATCCATTTATCAAGATGCCAAGGGCAAAATGTGGATTAGCACAGATGGAGATGGTGTATATATCTTGAATCAAGACCTTAAGGTGGAGACTCATCTAAAGGAACCTTCGAGTGCGACGTGTTTTCATGAAGATAATTATGGCAATCTATGGATAGGAGACACCAATCAGGGCGTGGCATGTTACAACCAAGCTAAAGCCTCAATGAATTTTGATGTTATGAAGTCAGATAAGGGAAAAGTTTTGCACGCTTTCGACATAGAGTCTGACAATTTCGGAAAATTGTGGGTAGCGACTATGGGAAATGGACTATTCTACTATGACAATAATACTGGAAAAGCAAGATGTATAAATGACGTCAATCCTTATATACACAAATGGTTGACATCAATATATGTTGCCTCAGACGGAAATCTGTGGGCTGGTTCTTACGATGGACTAGAGCATGTTGACGTTCATAACCCCGACTTTAAGAATAGAAGGCTCTTGAAACGAACCATTGTCTATGACATCAAAGCCGACGAAGACGAGACGCTATGGATCGCGACAAGTTCTGGTTTGTTCAGAATGAATCAGAATGGTGACACATTGTCAAGATATACGACTACCGAAGGATTGCCAAGCCAGTCGATTGCGTCTATCCAAATCGATGAATCCGGCGTGATATGGGTGACAAGCAATATGGGGCTTTCGAGAGTCAACCCCTCTTCTGGCTTGATAGTGAACTTTTTCTCTGACGATGGCTTGCAAGGGAATGAGTTCTGCAAGAAGTCTTCCTATGCTGACAGGATGGGCAGGCTCTGGTTTGGAGGAAACAATGGTGTCACATATTTCTCGCCAAATGATGTCTTGACGGGAAATAAGCCATGGCATGTGCGTCTGGTGGCTATGACACTCAATGGAGAGGATGTCACCACTGCTACAATGTCGGGTAAAAAGGCTGTTACCGATGTCCCGATTTTTCAGACCGATGAAATCAATCTTGACTTCGACGACAATACCTTCTCGTTATTTTTCGGCACAGAAGAACTCAACTGTCCAGAAAAGATGCAGTTTGAGTACTCGTTAGATAATCAGCCGTGGCAGAAACTGCCAATTGGTGTGCATTCGGTCTCTTTCTCAAACCTTGCTTCAGGTCATTATCGTTTTGCTGTAAGAGCTGTCAACAGCCAACGAGGAACGACAGAGCGTGTCTTGAATATTATCATACGTCCAGTTTGGTACAAGACAACATGGGCATTAAGTGCCTTAATTCTCATAGTTATTGCTTTCATTGTGCTTTTGATTATTATAATTCTTGCACACTATCGCAACAAGAATGATAGGTTACTTGCAGAAAAACAAGAGGCAATGCACGATGCACAGACACGCTTCTTCATCAACCTGACTCATGAGATTCGTACCCCTCTGATGCTTATTATTGATCCGGTGAGGAATCTCTTGTCTTCCGACAACGAGCCTTCTCGTCAGAATTCCTATCTTACTATCATCCGCAATGCCAACAGAATACTGCGCTTGATGGAACAGATGATTGCATTGCGAAAAGCTGATAAGGGTGTGCTATACTTGCAGTTTTCGGAGTGTAATCTCATTGACCTGCTGGGTAATGTCTATGCCGACTTCATCGAACAGGCTCGTCTGAAGCAGATTGATTTTGTCTATGACCATGGCAATATTGAGCACCTGCCAATATGGGTTGATAGTGACTATTTCGACAAAATAGTGATTAATCTGGTGTCGAATGCCATAAAATATACCCAGACGGGAGGTAAGGTAACTATGAGGGTTTGCTTGCTCGATGCTCAATGGGTACAGATTGATGTGATTGACAACGGCCCAGGTATAGATGAGAGCGAGCAGACGCATATTTTTGAGCGATTCTATCGAAGCAGGTCGGCACAGGATACTAATGTACAGGGCTCTGGCATAGGTCTCGATCTGACTCGCACGTTAGTGAATATGCACCACGGACGCATAGAACTCTTGTCAAGTACGAAAGAGCCTACTGGTTCGACTTTCTCGGTTATTCTTCCTCTTGGCAACGATCATCTCAACGAGATGGAGAAAAGTAAGCATCAAAAGACGGAAAGCCGAAAAGAGTTTTCTTCATCACTTTCGATCGATGAACATATGTCTTCCAAGACAAAATATCGAATTCTTGTAGCCGATGATGAACCAGAGATGCTGTCCTACATAAAAAGAGAGCTCTCGTCGGATTTCCATGTACAAGGCTGTACTAATGGAGAGGAGGCATTGGTTCTGCTTCAGCGCGAGAAGTTCCATCTCGTCGTTTCTGATGTAATGATGCCAAAACTAGATGGTATTGCTCTATGCAGCAAGATACGACAGCATATCCACCTCAACCATATCCCTGTCATACTTCTCACTGCCAATGCCGAGGAGAAAACCATGATAACAGGTATTGAGCATGGAGCAGATGAGTATTTGCTGAAACCCGTGAGCATCGAACTGTTGCGCTCACGAATTTATAATATGATTCATAACAGGGAATTGCTATATAATAATTTCGCTGGT
>SAMEA3663299__coassemble_617_pt1 | contig 15466 bp, 11 predicted proteins | sample SAMEA3663299__metabat2_low_PE_005 | metagenome-assembled genome bin SAMEA3663299 (sample SAMEA3663299) | pig gut metagenome | biome: pig gut; feature: pig-associated habitat; material: faeces | place: China | collected 2013
CTCACGCTCATAGGTGCTTTGCCTTCAATCATCTACAGCACTGCCAGCATCGACCGTCTGGAGGAGTTGGCTCAGGCAGATGAAGAACTGTCGGACAATGGCGAAAGCATCAGCGACAGTGAGCTGATCGGAATACGCATGGACGATGTCACATTCCGCTATGCCAAGGGCGACAGGGAGGTGGTTGATCATTTCACTCACGACTTCCGCCCAGGTAGCAAGACCGTCATCCTCGGCACTACAGGAGCAGGCAAGACAACGCTCTTCCGTCTTATCCTCAGCTTCATCAAACCCGACAGTGGCACGGTCACTTTCTATGGCGATGGATTTTCGCACGTGGCAGACCGAAGTACGCGAGCACATGTGGTGTTTGTGCCTCAAGGCAACACGCTCATCAGCGGCACAATACGCAATAACCTCCTCGTTGCCAAGCCTGATGCTTCGGACGAGGAACTGCGCCTTGCCCTTCACACCGCTTGTGCAGATTTTGTGTTCGACCTTCCTGAAAGCCTCGACACCGTGCTTGCCGAACATGGCGGCGGACTGAGTGAAGGTCAGGCTCAGCGCATAGCCATTGCTCGCGGACTGCTTCGCCCAGGTTCGGTGCTGCTGCTCGACGAGATCAGTTCGGCACTCGATGAAGCCACCGAAAAGGAACTCTTTAGCCGCCTTCTCCATTCGCGTCCTAAAACCACAATGCTGCTCATCACTCACCGCCCCAATGTGGCATCATTATGCGATGAAAGAGTAATAGTCGCCTAATAGCCTCATTACCTTGAACAATCAATACCTCGGCTTCAGCGGCTTGATGAGAAGCTTGATGAAGGAGTTCCAGATGTGGAAGAGCTTGAAGCGGCGGGAGAGTTCGGTCATGATGATAATGCCGAAGACTATGGCAACTGTGCCCTTACATGCCATGAAGCCGCTGTTGAGGGCTGCTTGCAGCTGGTCGCTCACGATGTAGTAGCTGGTCCAGAAGACACCTGCACCGGGAACGAGAGGGAAGATGCCGCAGACGATGAAGATGATGACGGGGCAATGGAGGATGGATGCACACTGATAGGAAGAGAGCACGACAATCATGGTGGCGAAGAACATAGCCTCGATACTGCTGGTGCCGAGAAGTCGGGTGAAGGCCAGATAGACAATCCAGCCAAGGGTGCCGCAGACGGCACAGCCATGGTAGAAGCGGCGAGGAACGCCAAAGAGGACGGCAAAGCTGATGGTGCCGAGATATGCCACCTCGATCTGTATGAGCCAGTTGGCTGTGAGAGGGTCGGTGAGCATACCGTGGAGCTGGATCATGCTGCTATTGATGTAGCTGTCGATGATGAAGATGGTGCAGACTCCTATGGCCATGCAGAAGAAGACCATGAGGGCATCGGCAAGGCGTGTCATGCCGGCAAGATAGTCTTCGGCGGCAAGGTCGCGAATGCCGTTGGTGAATGATATGCCGGGGATGAGGGGTATGATGGCACCGATGACCATGTTGCCAAGATGGGCAGAAGGGATGAGGTGGTGGCTGACGATGCACATCAGCGAGACAAGCATTCCGCCCGTGATGTTGCCGATGACTTTCGACAGATAGGGAGCACTCACGCAGAGAACATATATCCAGAGGATGATGCCACAGAGGGTAGAGATGGCACAGTCGAGCAGACTGCCGCCGAAGATGGCACAGAAGGCTCCCGAACCAAGTGCCGAGGCAAGTATCTGTTCCCACGCAGGGTGATTGGGCATCTGGCGGATCTTCTGCAAGCGGCTCGATGCCTGTTGTAGCGTGAGGTTATGTTTCTCAATGTCGCGCGAGAGCTGATTGACCTCGACGACGCGGTCGAGCTGACAGCCATGGATTGGGATATGCTCGACGTTGGCATATCCCTGTCCGGTGGTAAAGATACCATTGCTGAGCACAAAGAAATGCTTGGCATCGACGCCATAATGTGACGAGATGCGATCCATCACCTCCTCGACACGCGAGATCTCTGCTCCGTTTTCGAGCAAGATGTGGCCTGCTTCGTTGGCGATGTCGAGTGCTTCAGCTTCGTGCGACATTGTGTGATAGAGTTTGTTAGAAACGGAAGTACAATTCTGCCCAGAGTTCGTTGAAGTGCTTCTCCGAACCGTAGTTATTGTTGTTGAAGTTGTACTGAAGCTGCAACTTGAGGTTCTTGTGGATCTGGAACTCAGGGATCACCGAGAGGATGGTCTGCTTCTGACTCTTCATCTCGTTGTTGGCCCACTGATACTGAGCAGAGACCTTGAACCAGTCGTTGACAGGAGCACCAGCCACGGCATAGAATGCCTCGCAGTTGCCGAGGTCGGACTGACCGTGAGCATATTCCGTGCGGAAGACATAGCCTGCGTTGTCGTACTTTGCACCGAAGGCATAGCGGTTGCGAGAATGGTTGACTGTCTTGCCAGCATCGTCCTTGGCATCGAATGTTCCTTTCCATCCGAATGCACCGATGAAGAGCCCCTTGATAGGCTGAACCTGGAATGTGGCGGTGATGTCCTTCTTGCCGTCGGTGTCGCTTGTGTTGATGCCTGTGCCGTTAGATACCATGACCTGATAGTGGAAGAGCATGTGGTTGTCTTTGCCTACAGGGAGGAAATCACCCTGGATCTGGATACCGAGGTCGCGTCCGCCATTGGCACTGCCCTTGACATCGGCACCAAGATAGTCGCTGTGGCCAGTGAGGTACTTAGTCATGAGCGAGTAGTCGCCAGTAGAGATATCCCAAGGGTTCATAGGGTTCTCGAAGCCGAAGGCACGCTTGAACTGACCAGCCTTGACCTTGAAGAAGCCGTATCGCTTCCACTCGACGAAGAAGTCCTTCATGTGGAAAGAGTCGTTGTTGGTCTGCACCTGAATGCGATAGGCGAAGTCCTTGAGGATGGTGCCATCGACATAGAAACGCACGAGACGCTGGTTGAAGCCAGCACCGCCCTTCTTGCCATACTGGTCGCTGTACTGATAGCGGCCGATGACATAACCGCCGAACTTTGGAGCAGAGACGAAGCCAGTGATGGCGCGTCCGTATTTCATCTCTTCAGCCTTGGCTGGCTCGGCTAACATGGCGTTTTCTATCGAGCGGTTGATGTAGCCTGTGACGAAGCCCTCTTCGAGCTTCTCTTCGCTCATGAAGTCACTGTCGTTGTCGTTGGCAAAGGCTGTCAGCGACAATGAGAGAGCAAAGATTGATAAAAAGAGTTTTTTCATTTGTGTGTTGTTATTGTTTTAGGGAGATAAAGACGATAAAGAAGATAAGGAAGATAAAGACAAATGAAACTTGTCTTAAGAAATTAGTTTTCCTTTAACTTACCCAAGCAAAGGCAACAATTGTCTTTATCTACTTTAACTTCTTTATCTACTTTAACCCCCCAATTATTGATTATCCGAAGATGAATGGCAGCTTAACCCAGGCGAGTCCGATGACGAGGCCGAGCAAGCCAACGATGATGCCAACCTTCATCATCTCCTTCTGCAGGATGAAACCTGTAGAATGTGCGATGGCATTTGGAGGTGTAGAGATTGGGAGGATCATAGAAACAGAAGATGCGATGGCAACGCAGATGAGCATCTGTGAGACACCACCGTCGGTGATTGTGCCTGCACTTGCCATAGCTCCAGCAACGACACCGAGCACTGGCACGAGCAATGATGCTGCTGCCGAGTGGCTGATGAAGTTAGAGAAGCCGAAGCAAACGAGCGATGCGATGATCATGACGAGGAGTGGCGACCACTCGGCAAATGGGATGGATGCGACGAGGACGTTAGAGAGTTTGGTGGTGTTGAGTGCAACGCCGAGAGCGAAACCACCGGCAACCATCCAGAGCACGCTCCAGTTGATCTCTTCGAGGTCGTGGCGTGTGATGACACCAGTGATGGCAAAGGCTGCCACAGGTATCAGGGCTATAATGTTGGAGTTGAGACCGAGATCCCATACGCCATCGATCTTGCCGAAGCACCAGAGGAAGACTGTCACGGCAAAGGTCACGATGACGATCCATGACTGTGTAGTAGAGTGGAAGGCTCCTTCGATGTTGAGCTCGATCTTCTTCTGCTGGAATGGGAAGAGGAAACGGAGCAAGCACCAGCCAGCAAGCAGCAGGATGACAACGAATGGCACCATCTTGATCATCCACTCACCGAATGAGATTGAAACACCGAGAGTCTCGTTGAGATAACCGAGCACGATGGTGTTAGGAGGAGTTCCGATAGGAGTGGCAATACCGCCGATGTTGGCACCGAGAGGAATAGCAAGGGCGAGAGCCGTGCGGTCTTTCGAACCCTCAGGCATTGCCTTGAGCACAGGGGTGAGGAAGGCAAGCATCATGGCAGCCGTAGCAGTGTTGCTGACGAAAGCCGAGAAGATGGCTGTAACGACGATGAAGCCGAGGAGTACAGTCTCAGACTTGGTGCCGAATGGCTTGAGGAGGATACGCGCCGACACGACATCGAGACGTGTCTTGGTCATACCGATAGCAAGGATGAAGCCACCAATGAAGAGGAGGATGGTAGGATCAGCAAAACAGTGCATGATGTCCTTGTAAGGAACATAGATGGCATCTTCGACGCCCTTGAAGCATGTAAGGCTGCCTGTCGATATCGTACATAGCATGACGACAATAATCAGCACCGATGTACACCACGATGGGATGGCCTCGGTGAGCCACATTACTGCCGCAAATACAAAGATTGAGATAACTCTCTGCTGCACTGGATTGAGGCCTTCGATGCCGAAAGACTCGGTTGGGAGCAGTGCAATGATGATTGATACGATTGCCGCAATGACCGCCTTCATGTATCCGGTCATCTTGAATCTCTTCTTGTGCTTCTTTGCCTGGTAAGATTTTACCACATTGTAGCCATGGAAATTTTTAAGCATAGAATAGTAAGTGTATTTATAGTTAATTGTTTCTATAAGCGCGTTAGTATTCAACCACTAACGTGACAAAGCGCGCAAAGATACAAAAATATTGACAACATTGGTATCTCTGGCATCAAAAATGAGAATTAGATGAATAAATATTTATTATTTTGCCTTATATAGTTCTCAATAATCATGATGCTTGAAGGAAAACATAGGTTCTATGTCCCTTCAAGCATTATGAGCAGAGCCCTTCACATCTTGTGAAGGTCGATTCTGCCGTATTTCTTACATTGATAAAGCGAGATATCGGCTGTCTTGTAGAGTTCGTCGAACGGCAAGAGATTGTCTTTGTCGGATTTAGCTACGCCAAAGCTGATCGACGGACACTGGCCACACAACTCAGGAATGTCAACATTGCTCAGTTCTGCCCTCAGCTGCTGGAAAATGCCAAGGGTGTTGATGCCTTCGGCTGCCTTCTTGTCGATAAACGATTGTGTGAGATAGCTCACAAACTCGTCGCCTCCGAGACGGAAGACTACCTGTCCTTCGAATACCTTCTGAAGGGTCTGAGCCACGACAATCAGCACCTTGTCGCCCACCAAGTGTCCGAAAGTGTCGTTGATGAGCTTGAACTTATCGCAGTCGAAGAGTGCAAGGAAGCCTGATTCCTCGTGGAGTTGCTGTTCGATCTGAGCCACACCGGTCGAGCGGTTGTACAAGCCTGTGAGGCCATCACGCTCAGACTTGATCTTCAGCTGGTCGAGGGTCTTGTGTTCCTCATCGACAATCTCGGATGTCACGATGATATGTGTCAGTTCTCCCTGTGGCGTGAATTCAGCAGGAAGCACCTTCAGCTTCAGCCAGGTCATCTCGGTGTTCTGGTATTCGAACGAAATGTAACGTCGGTCAGCCAGTCGTTGCTTGATAGTATCGAGCGAGGACAACTCCTTGATCTCCTGCTTGTATTCGGGCAGGAAAGTCTTTGCAATCAAATCGTCGATAAACTCCTGTGCATTGGTGAATTGCTCAGCAAAATTGCGCATTCTCATCGACGATTCGAGCAACTTGAACGAATGGTCTTGCAGGTCGATGTAGATAATCGACTCGAAGGTCGATTTCAATCCGTTGATAACGCGTATATATTCGTTCTGGCTCTCGATGACTGCTTTCATGTGCTCTTGTGTCTTGCTGATGTCTTCCGATGTGCCCGAGATAAATTTTATCTTGCCTTCGGCATCCTTCGACACCTTGTAGTAGCTGCGCACACGACGTGTGCGGTTTTTGTAGTCGAGGTCGATATATCCTTCTTCTGGAAGAGAAGGATCGACCGAAAGGTTGTGCAACATGGCGTTCCATCGTATCTGGCTTTCCTTGCAGAGCGGACGGCTAGGGTTGATCTTACCTTCTGGAGTCTCTTCGTTGTCGAGTATTGGATGAGTGCTCGACCGGACATTGCCTTCTCCGTCACGGAACATGACATTGAACATATTGTTCTCTACATCATATATCCACAAGTCGATACCATTGATCTTGGTAAGGAGATGGTTCCTGTTGGTCAATGCCTGAAACATCGTAATCTGATGCTCAGGGGTTGCTTGTAATAATTCTTCCAATTTCATGATTTCGATAATATGTGCCATCGTTGTTGCCAACGTGATGGCTGTTAACGATTGATGTAAAATTTACATACTTACTATATTTGTTGCAAAGATATAAAATAATTTGATATCATAAATATTTTTTTGTAGATAATCGTATTATTTATTAAATAATGTATGATAAATATGTTGCATAACAACAAAAGACGAAGCCAAAACCTTGACTTCGTCTTGTGTTGAACAAATTATTGTTTGAATAAAATCAGATTCCGAGACTTGCGCAGATCTTGGTAAGTTTCTCGTCGGCAGCGGCACATGCAGCAGCATAGTCGGCCTTTGTTGGCATCTCGGCAGGTACTTCGCAGTAGAACTTGATCTTAGGCTCTGTTCCTGAAGGACGAACAGAAACCTTGATGCCGTCTTCGGTGAAGTACTGGAGCACGTTGCTTGTAGCAGGCATGTCGATGTCGCTCACGTTGCCAGTAGCCATGCAAGTCTGCTTGAGGGTCTTGAAGTCCTTAGCAACAGTGACCTTGCTTCCACCGAGCTCTTTTGGAGGGTTGTTGCGGAAGTTCTCCATCATTGCCTTGATCTCGTCGGCACCGCTCTTGCCTGGCTTCACTACGCTGACAGCCTTTTCTTTCTGGAAGCCGTAGTCGAGATAGATCTGGAGGAGGAGGTCGTAGAGAGTCATGCCATTGTCCTTAGCCCAAGCGGCGATCTCGCAGATGAGGCAGATAGATGCAGGAGAATCCTTGTCGCGCACCTTGTCGAATGGGAGGAAGCCGAACGACTCTTCACCGCCACCGATATACTTCTTGATGCCCTCGTTGATGCGGATGCGATAGGCAATCCACTTGAAGCCAGTGTATTCGTCGAAAATCTCAACGTCGTTCTTCTTTGCAATCTTGGCGATGAGCTCAGAAGTAACGATGGTCTTCACCATGAACTCGTTGCCCTTGAGCTGGCCGAGCTTCTTCTTGTTGGTGATGATGTACCAGTAGAACATCATTGCTGTCTGGTTGCCGTTGAGGATCATCCACTTACCCTTGTCGTCGCGACACACGATAGCCAAGCGATCGGCATCAGGGTCGGAAGCAATCACGAGGTCTGCACCAACCTTCTCGCCGAGGTTCATGCCCATGGTCATTGCCTCAGAATTCTCAGGGTTAGGAGAAACAACAGTTGGGAAGTTTCCATCGACTACCATCTGCTCTTTCACCACATGGATGTTCTGGAAGCCCCAGCTGCGGAGAGCCTCAGGGATGATGACGCGACCTGTGCCGTGGAGTGGAGAATAGACGATGTTGAGGTTTTTCTGACGGTTGATCACTTCCTGATCTACCATTGCCTCCTTGACAGCCTGGATGTAGTCCCAGTCCATCTCGCCGCCGATAATCTCGATGAGGTCGTTGTTAGGTTCGAACTTCACCTGGTCGATAGTCACCTTGTTGACTTCCTCGATGATGCCAGTGTCGTGTGGGCTGAGCACCTGAGCGCCGTCATCCCAGTAAGCCTTGTAGCCGTTATACTCCTTAGGGTTGTGAGATGCTGTGACGTTGACACCTGCCTGAGCCTTGAGCTGACGGATGGCGAACGAGATCTCTGGTGTAGGGCGGAGGCTCTCGAAGAGATATACCTTGATACCGTTGGCTGAGAAGATGTTTGCAACAGTCTCGGCAAACATACGACCGTTGTTACGGCAGTCATGACCTACGACAACTGCAGGAGTGATGTCAGGGAACGCCTTGTTGATATAGTTGGCAAAGCCCTGAGTTGCCATTCCGACAACATATTTATTCATTCGGTTGGTGCCAGGACCCATGATGCCACGGAGTCCGCCAGTGCCGAATTCGAGGTTCTGATAGAAAGCGTCGATGAGAGGAGTCTTGTCTTCTGCGTCGAGCATTGCCTGTACTGCAGCCTTGGTTTCTTCGTCAAAGCCGTCACCCAGCCATGCCTGTGCCTTGGCTGTGCATTCTTTCAAAAGTTCGTCATTTGCCATATGGAATAATTTTTCAAGTATAAATAGATTAAACAAAATAATGCCTTTGCATGATTAGGCTCTTACACCTAATCAGTCGCAAAGATAGAAAATAATGTCAACTTTCCAAAAAAAAACGTCACGAATTTACTTAAAACATGATGTATAACATATTTTTCGGTGTATTTTCAGCCAACACTCAATAACAATCGAACGATGCTATGATAGCTGGGTCTCCGTTGTCGTTAAGCTTCAGGACTCGTATTCTTCCCGATTTGCTTTCCTCTCTGATGATGACAGATACATGCTTTTCTTCTGCGCCACTGTAGGCAATCAGGTCTTTCACGTGTACTTCGACCTTGCCTTTGATGTATGTCATGACAAGATTTCGGCTGACATCGATAGTCAAAACCTGTCGTTTGGCAGGTTGATATGGGTTGAATTTGTCGCGAGCTACTGCCGACTTAGCAAGTTTTGGATCGTCGGCAGAGTCTGTGTAGGCATAGCTGATAGGGCGATCGAGCCATTGGGAATAAGACTTCCACCAGTCTTTTCTGCCTAATTGTGTTCGCTCGCTGGTATGCGACAACCAGTGCAGAAACTCGGTATGGTTCTTTGCGTGATAGCGCATAAAAGCAAATGTGCCCCAAACCAATAACATGGATGATGCTATCACAACATATAGCTGCACTTCAAACGAGGAGCCCAACAGAAACGATGCGTACCAGATGGCAACAATTAGAAGTCCGATAAGTATCTCGCTGATAGATGTGATGATATGGCTGATTCCTACATTGACAAAGACATGATGGAGATGTGTCTTGTCGGGCATGAACGGACTGCCACCATTTGCCATGCGCATGGACATCACACGCAGGGTGTCGAAGATTGGAACAGAGAGGACTGCGAGAGAAAATGCAATCAGATTTACATTATGTGAAGAGCTATTATATGCCACCAAACTGTTTTTGCTCAGCATGCTCATGACAAACCATGTGATCATTATGCCCATGACCATTGTTCCGGCATCTCCGATAAACATCCTTGATTTCATGCCAAACACGTTGCGCAAGAAGAAGGGCAACAGTGCGACTGCCATCGTGAATGCCAAGATTGCATTTGCCATGTCGTTGGCAATGACAAATGCTGCACCAAACACAATACAGCAAGTCATGCACAAGCCACTCGACAGCCCATTGACACCATCAATCATGTTGATGGAGTTGATGATGCCTACACCGGCAAACACGGTAAGAGGCACCGCAACCCACCAAGCGATGTTCTCGATGCCCCATAGCCCATGGAATGTGTCGATGCAGATGCCTGTGCCGAATACCAAAGCCACTATTGACGCTATCTCTATGGCGAAACGAGCCATAGGTGTAAGTCCAAGAATGTCGTCAAGTGCGCCAATATATATCATCACACTCATTGCGCAGATTATTGGCAGCAGATTTGTTGATTCAGTCTCAGGACAGAAGGTGTGGTGATATGCTGTAGCAGTCATTATGCCTGTCAGCACACCGAGAAAAACTGCCAGTCCACCCACCACTGGCACAGGCTGCTTCTGCATCTTGCGCCCTTCGGGGTTATCAACGAGATTCTTCTCAATAGCCACCTTCAGAATCTTGAAGTATATCCACCTGACCGCAAAATATGCCATCGTACAGCTCAGGACGATAGGAATAATCATATTATTCACCATAATTGGTATGACTATAAGTAATACTTGAGATGCAAAGGTACATTATTTATATATAATACGACTGACGTTTCAAATTATGCACCCTTTTGTATTGATGGCTGATTGGCAGTTTGCTGATAATTGATTTTTCTTATGTTGTGAGTTACTGAACTGTCTTGCCTTTGTACATCTCGCTGTAGTATTTCTCGTATTCGCCCGATGTGATGTTGTTGAGCCATTCCTCGTTGTCGAGATACCACTTCACGGTCTTCTCTATTCCCTCCTCAAACTGTAGGCTTGGTTCCCAGCCGAGTTCTTTCTGGAGCTTGGTAGAATCGATTGCATAGCGTGCGTCGTGTCCGAGGCGGTCGGTGACGTAGGTAATGAGATCTATGTCTGCACCCTCAGGACGTCCGAGGAGACGATCGACAGTCTTGATGACAGTCTTGATGATGTCGATATTCTTCCACTCGTTGAAGCCGCCGATGTTGTAGGTTTCAGCAATGGTGCCCTTGTGGAAAATGAGGTCGATGGCACGAGCATGATCAACGACGTAGAGCCAGTCGCGCACGTTCTCGCCCTTGCCATAGACAGGCAGCGGCTTGCGGTTGCGGATGTTGTTGATGAAGAGAGGAATGAGCTTTTCAGGGAACTGATACGGGCCATAGTTGTTCGAGCAGTTGGTCACGATGGTAGGCATGCCATAGGTGTCGTGGAAGGCACGAACGAAATGGTCGGAACTGGCCTTTGATGCCGAATATGGGCTGTGAGGATTGTACTTGGTGGTCTCATAAAAGAAGTCCTCACCGTATGCAAGATGGTGCTCTGAGCTCGAAGCTGTAGTGGTGAACGGAGGCTTGATGCCCTCGGGATGAGTCATCTCAAGTGCTCCATAGACCTCGTCGGTCGAGATGTGATAGAAGCGCTTGCCCTCGTATTTCTCTGGCAGAGACTCCCAGTAGAGCTTGGCAGCCTGAAGGAGCGAGAGCGTGCCCATCACGTTGGTGCGTGCGAAGGTGAATGGATCCTTGATGCTTCGATCCACATGGCTCTCGGCAGCAAGATGTATGATGCCGTCAATCTGCTCGTCCTGCATGAGCTTGTAGAAAGCGTCGAAGTCGCAGATGTCCATCTTGACAAACTTGTAGTTAGGCTTGTCCTCGATATCCTTAAGGTTGGCGAGGTTGCCAGCATAGGTGAGCTTGTCGAGGTTGATGATGTTATACTCTGGGTATTTGTTCACGAAGAGGCGCACCACATGGCTTCCAATGAAGCCTGCACCGCCTGTAATTACTATATTTTTCATTTGGTTATCAATATATCTTGTCAAAACGTTTCTGTCTGAAAAATCTATTGTCAGTTCGTAAGGAATCAAAGATCATGGCGACCGTCACGTTCAATCTCGTCAATCACCTTGAGCAGATACTGTCCATACTGATTTTTGATCATTGGCTGAGCCAGTTGACGCATCTTTTCGGTTGAAATCCAACCCTGGCGATAGGCAATTCCTTCGAGACAAGCTACCTTAAGACCCTGGCGCTTCTCTATTACCTCGATGAATGTCGATGCCTCGCTCAGCGAATCGTGAGTGCCAGTATCGAGCCATGCGAATCCTCTGCCAAGAGTCTGCACCAGCAGCTCATGGTCATTGAGGAACCATTGGTTGACGGTTGTGATCTCGAGCTCACCGCGTGCTGATGGCTTGATATTCTTTGCCACATGCACTACCTTGTTAGGGTAGAAATAGAGACCTACGACAGCATAATTGCTCTTAGGCTCTTTTGGCTTCTCCTCAATACTGAGGCAATTGCCTTGTTTGTCGAATTCGGCTACGCCATAACGCTCTGGGTCATTTACCCAATATCCGAAGACTGTAGCCTTCTGGTTTTCCTCGGCTTGTCTGACAGCCTCTTTGAGCATTCCTGTGAAGCCCATGCCGTGGAATATGTTGTCGCCAAGCACGAGGCAAACAGAATCGTTGCCTATGAATTTTTCTCCGATGAGGAATGCCTGCGCCAGTCCGTCGGGCGATGGCTGCTCGGCATATTCGAAGTGTACACCATAATCAGAACCATCTCCAAGCAGACGCTTGAAACCTGGAAGGTCGTAAGGGGTAGAGATGATGAGTATGTCACGGATACCTGCGAGCATCAACACGCTGATAGGGTAATAGACCATTGGTTTGTCGTATATAGGTATCAGCTGTTTGCTAACACCTTTGGTGATAGGGTATAGACGAGTGCCAGAACCACCGGCGAGAACAATTCCTTTCATCTTGTTGCTTTTGTTGAATTTTTTATTTGCAAAGATAGTTATTTATTTTCATGCAAAAGGCTATTTATGGTCAAAAAATCTTAATTCATTGAATATTTAGTCTTGAAATTTGTTTTTTTGAAAAGACATAATTACATTTGCGCCTAAATAATGAGAATAAATATTGTTTTTTTCTACATCATAAACATTATTATATATGAAGAAAATTTTTCTATCTGCTCTATGTGCTCTCGGATTTTGGACTATGAGTACTAATGCCAACGCTCAGTTGGTTGCTGATATCAAGTCTCCGTTGCTTGCTGATATCGAGGGTATGCCTCCTTATAAGCTTGGTTTCACAGTAGGTTTCAATTCAAGCAATTTTTCTGTAACTGGGACTGATCCAAAGGCAGGCTTCAATTTTGGTGCAGACCTCATGCTTGATGCTTCGGATCTGATACAGAATACGTATGTTCGCCTGAATCTCTTGATTCAACGCAAGGGTGCTCGTTATGAATGGGGAGACATCATAGGCAACTACAGCCCTGAAGATGGTTCGCATAGAGAGTTCTATGGTGAGACAAAGGTTAGGACATGGCATCTTGAGATTCCTATGGCTTATGGTTATGCCTATCGTCTTGACAAGGACTGGACACTGCTAGGAGAAATGGGTCCATACTTCTCGTTGGGCTTGGGCGGAAATTACAAGTATGAAGGTTCGCTCTCAAACAGTTCGATGAAGTTCTATGGCAATGATATAAAATACGCAGGCAAGACCATAGTAGAAAGTCCAAAGCGCTTCGATATTGGATGGGGATTTGCTGTTGGCGGCATGCTCTGGAGTCAGCATCAAGTCAAGGTTGGCTATCAAGTAGGATTCATCAATATGAACGATGCCTATCAGCAGAATCGCAACTTCATGATCAACTATACATATTTCTTTGAGTAAAAATATGCAGTAGATATGACAAAATTGATGAAAAACTGAAAATATTTGTCATAATACATAAAGAAATATATAAAAAAAGTTGCAGATTAAATAATTATTGCTATCTTTGCGCGCTTGATTCCGATACAGGCTCAAACAAGAGGAGACCAACGAGAGGTGTCCCGCCTGGCGGAGAAACTTTTTTAAGTTTTTTATATAAAATGTTCGCAATCGTTGAGATGCAGGGCCAGCAGTTTAATGTTGAGCCAAATCAGAAAATCTGCGTTTTGAATATCGCAGATGCCAAGGTTGGTGACGAGATCACTTTCGACAAGGTGCTCCTCGTTAACAACGATGGTGCTATCACTGTTGGTACTCCAGTAGTAGCTGGTGCCAAGGTAGTTTGTGAGGTATCACAGGTAGAAGTAAGAGGTAAGAAGATCAAGGTGTTCCACAAGATTCGTCGCAAGGGCTTTGATAAGCTTGTTGGTTCACGCCAGCACTTTACCGAGGTGTTAGTTAAAGAGATTGTTGCATAATTAATTTAAGAAAAAGAAATTATGGCACACAAAAAAGGTGTAGGTAGTTCAAAGAACGGCCGTGAGTCACATAGCAAACGACTCGGTGTTAAGAAGTTCGGTGGTGAAATCGTTAAGGCTGGTAACATCCTCGTTCGTCAGCGTGGTACAAAGCACAACCCAGGTCTCAATGTAGGTCTTGGTAAGGATGATACTCTCTATGCTCTTATCGATGGTAAGGTAGTATTTACCAGAAAGCGTGAGAACAAGTCGTATGTATCAGTTGAGCCTCTCTCATAAGCTAAACTGATAGCGCAAGAAAAATGGGCAATTGGCACCTGAACACTATCGGTTGTCAGTTGCTCTTTTTGTTTTATATAGTTTTGATAATTGTTAACTGTTAATTCATATAGTTGCATGTTGACGTTGAAATTGATTACCGAGCAGACCGAACGTGTCATTGCCGGTTTGAATAAGAAGCACTTTGCTGGTGCAAAGGAAGCTATTGAGGCTGTGATTGCTAAAGATGCTGAGCGCCGTGCCACTCAGCAGGCTCTTGACCAGAATTTGGCTCAGGCTAATGCACTTGCCAAGAATATTGGCGCATTTATGAAGAATAGCCAGAAGAATGAAGCAGAAGAGGCTAAGGCCAAAGTGGCTGAACTCAAGGGGGAAAGCAAGAGCTTGCAGGAGAAGATGGATTCTCTGCAGGCAGAGATCACGACGATGCTTTGCCAGATTCCAAATATCCCTTATGACGAGGTGCCTGAAGGTACTTGTGCCGAGGATAACTGGGTGGTAAAGTCAAATCTCAAGGAGTGTGTAGTAGGAAAGGACACAGTAGGCAATTGGGATTGCAATCCAAAGAACGATTCTGCCAAGCTCCCTCACTGGGAACTTGCTAAGAAATACAATCTCATCGACTTTGACCTTGGTGTGAAGATCACTGGTGCAGGATTCCCTGTCTATATCGGTCAGGGTGCTCGTCTTCAGCGTGCGCTCATCAATTTCTTCCTTGCTGAAGCCAACAAGTCGGGCTACACAGAGATCATGCCTCCTACAGTAGTTAATCAGGCATCTGGCTATGGTACAGGTCAGCTTCCAGACAAGGAAGGTCAGATGTATCACTGCGAGATTGATGACTTTTATCTAATCCCAACTGCAGAAGTCCCTGTAACCAATATCTATCGCGATGTTATTCTCGATGAGAAGCAGTTGCCTATCAAGAACTGTGCATATACACAGTGTTTCCGTCGTGAGGCAGGTAGCTATGGTAAGGATGTCCGTGGCCTGAACCGCCTCCACGAGTTCTCAAAGATTGAAATCGTGCGCATCGACACTCCAGAGCACTCTGCACAGAGCCACAAGGAAATGCTTGAGCATGTGGAAGGCTTGCTCCAAAAGCTTGAGCTCCCTTACCGCATCCTCCGTCTCTGTGGTGGTGACCAGAGCTTCACTTCGGCTGTCTGCTACGACTTCGAGGTTTATTCAGAGGCACAGGGTCGCTGGCTTGAGGTTTCTTCAGTAAGTAACTTCGACACTTATCAGGCCAATCGCTTGAAGTGCCGTTATCGCAACAGCGAGACGAAGAAGACTGAACTTTGCCACACTCTCAACGGCTCGG